>Ga0123353_10000040_pt1 | contig 139340 bp, 133 predicted proteins | sample TergutLab28metaG_3_FD_92763 | JGI IMG/M metagenome (GOLD analysis project Ga0123353, IMG submission 92763) | Labiotermes labralis P3 segment gut microbial communities from Petit-Saut dam, French Guiana - Lab288 P3 | ecosystem: Host-associated > Arthropoda: Insects > Digestive system > Gut ... | reverse complement strand
CGTCTCGATCACGCGGTATGCTGTTCTATCGAATGATGCAGCAAGCCGTCATCACACCCCCGATCACCTATCTCGACGTGACCGCCCAAATGCACGGGCTGGAGCTAAGTGGATAGCCCTTTTCCATTCCCAGCTCAACCGATTACCTTGGTGGCTTCGCTTACCGTACTACCGTACTGTCTGCGCTTTGCCTTTGCGTACTCGATTGAGCTGGAAACGGAATGAGCCGACGAAAAACGCAGCTGCCTCAGGCGGCCTTCTGCCGACGGCGCAAGCCGAAGGCCACGCCGCCCAGCGCGGTGCTCAACAACAGCAAGCTACCGGGTTCAGGCACGGTAGGCTTCCTGGTGGCCACCAGGTAATCCTGATAGCCGATCGTGCCGTCGCCATTGGTGACGCTGTTGGTATAAAGGGCAAAACTGTAGTCGTTGCCGCCGAGGAAGTCGTCAAGCCCACTCAACATGCTGTTGGCCATGTCGACGATGGATTTGCGGGTGCTGCTGTTAACCCGCACGTCGCCAGTGCCGTCAAGTTGTTTGCCGTCGTCGGCGATGATTTCCCATAGCGCGAGTTGGAAACCGCCTGCTGCGATTTTCGCTTCTAGGGTGTCTCCTAGCGTGTCGGCATAGAACCCGGAATACAGTGCGCGGATCTGGTCCGCCTTGATATCGCCGAATACACCTTCCAAGCTACTGTCAGTGTTGTAGTTCTTGAAGTCGGGTGACGACTCTTCCCAAGGATCGATGCAGAAGGCAAGCAAACTGGTACCGTCTGCGAGTTCCAGTTTCAACTGGCCGGCCCAGTAGTTGGCGGGTCCGCTAGACGCAGGCAGTGTCATGCTGATGGAGTCCAGGCCGTTGCCGTAACCTGTCTGCTTGACTTGGACCGGTGCGGCAAAGGCGCCAGTAACCGCCACGCAGAATAGCGTGGCGATCAGGGTTTTTTTGGCGATGGTGCGTAACATGATGTGTTCTCCCGTGGATCGGTTTGATTTAGGTATTGCGCCTGCTGGTGCAATTGACTCAGTGCTGTTAACGCAAGTCGCATGCCATAATTTGATTCATTAATATTTTCAGATAGTTGCAGCTTTTTTGCGCATAATCTTGACGGGGGCGTCGGGGGAGTGTAAGGAAATTCGACAGCTTGCCTTGACTGGCGGATGCGGCGCCGGATTTTCCGGGCGGGCAAGCTTCGTCCATACGGTCGGCCGCTTGCGGTTGTGTTTTGTGTGACCCGTTTGCGGAAGGACTTGCGTCTGTGCGGGGGGCTAAACAATAAAAGGGGAGGTTTCCCTCCCCTTTGTTCTGGCACGGATACTCGTGTCTGTCAGACTGACTTGCGCCGACGCAGACCAACCAGCATGCCGCCGCCCAAGGCCGTGGCCAGCAGCAACAGGCTGGCGGGTTCCGGGGTGCGCCTGACGATAACGTAATCCTGATAGCCAAGGCAATCCGAAGCGGGCGAGATTCCACCTGTCGGAACCTCAGGCGTACATCCCCCCAACGTCCCGTTGACGTACAGGGTGAACTCGTAGTCGTTGTAATAGGTATCGCCCGTGATCTGATCCAACATCCAGTTGGCCAGATCAACGATGGACATGTCGGTAAGGGAATTGGTTGCGACAAGCTTGGTATGGTCGACAAAAAGATCCTGGTCAGCGATGATTTCCCACATCGCGAGCTGGAATGCGGCCGTGGTGTGCTCTACCTCCCACAGGGGAGGCACATTAGGCTGCAGAGTGGCCTCGTAGAACTTGGCATACAGTTCGCTGATGGCGTTGGCGATAAAGTCATTGCCAGACTTGTCAATGGTGGAGAAGTGATCTTGCAGGCTCGTGCTTGTGGAATACTGCTCCCACGGATTCAGCCCGCCTCCCTTGTACACATTGTCCCAAGGATCGAGACAGAAAGCGTACTCGATTTTCTCGACCCAGACGCCGTCGATATTCTCCCCGATAAGTAACTTATGTGTGCCAAGCCATTCGTTTACCCCATTGGGGTGACCGGGCATTATTAAGCTATTCCCAGGGCCGCTATGGTGGCCTACGCCGTGGCCCAGCCACTCGATATGTACGTCGGCGAAGGCGTTGGCGGTGGCCAAGCAGAACAGTGATGCAAACAGGGTTTTGGTGAATGTGCGTGCCATGATGAATTCTCCGTCGATTACTGCTGACTGGTTTTGCCGCTGCGGTTGGCGGCAAAGTACCAAAGCATAAGCAAGTGCCATGCCGAAAATATTTGTTCAGTGTTTTCAGTTGGTTAGGATCGCGCCTTTCTTTCCTTGCTGGGTTTTTGTAAAGAATTTCGACACACATTCCTGCGCTGCTTAGCGGCTGCGGCGCCGGTAAAAACTGGCCTGCGAGCGGCTTCCTTCGGTGCTGGCTTTCCGGGCTGGTAAACTCCGCTTTCGCTGCGGAATCTGCTGCCCGTCCGCCGCGCCGGAGGCGTGCCTGCTGCATCCCGCCGGACCGGTCTTCCTTTTAGAGAGTCAGAAATATGTGGTTCAAGAATCTTCAGTTATATCGTCTGCCAACGCCGTGGCCTATCGACCTCGCCAAGTTCGAGGAACAACTGGCGCGCGGCCCCTTCGTCCGCTGCCCGAGCAACCAGCCGCTGAGCCGTGGCTGGACGCCGCCGCGCGAGGGCGGGGCGCTGGTTTACGCGCTCGAACGCCAATGGCTGATCGCGCTGGCCGTCGAGCAGCGCCTGCTGCCGGCCTCGGTGATTAACGAGGAAGTCGCCGAGCGAGCCGCGGCGATAACGGAACAGCAAGGCTACGCGCCCGGCCGCAAAGAGTTGCGGGAATTGCGCGAGCGCGTCGGCGAGGAACTGCTGCCGCGCGCCTTTACGCGCCGCCGCCGCACCTTCGTCTGGCTCGACCCGGTGGGCGGCTGGTGCGGCATCGATGCCGCCAGCCCGGCCAAGGCCGAGGAGGTGATCGAGCATTTGCGCCACTGCCTCGATGAATTCCCGCTCAAGCCGCTGCATACGCAGCATTCGCCGCAAGCGGCGATGGCCGACTGGCTGGCCGGCGGGGAAGCGCCGGGTGGCTTCAGCATCGACCGCGATTGCGAGTTGAAGGCGGTCGGCGAGGAAAAGGCGGCCGTGCGCTATGTCCGCCATCCGCTCGGCGACGAGGTCGGGGCCGAAATCAAGGCGCATCTGGCCGCCGGCAAGCTGCCGACCCGCCTGGCGCTGACCTGGAGCGACCGCATTTCCTTCGTTCTGAGCGAGAAACTGGAGGTCAAGCGTCTGGCCTTCCTCGATCTGCTCAAGGAAGAAGCCGAGAAGAACGCCGAGCGGGCCGACGAGCAGTTCGACGCCGATTTCGCGCTGATGACCGGCGAATTCTCGCGCTTCCTGCCGCAACTGGTGGAAATCCTCGGCGGCGAGCAGGCGGAGGCGGCGTAATTCAGGTCGTCGCGCGCGCCTCGCCCTTTTCAGCCACGCCATTGACGGCGGCAGTCCGGGCGGACACACTCGGCGGCACCCTGAACCTGAAACTGCCGGCTCATGTCCACTGCCTGGTTCCTGAAAAACCTGCTTTCCACCCTGTTGCTGCCGCCGGCCAACGGCCTGTTGCTGCTCGCCCTGGCTGGCCTGTTCCGCCGCCGTCGCTGGGCTTTTGCCGTGGCGCTGGCGGGCGCGCTGCTGCTGCTGGCGCAGAGCCTGCCGCCGCTTGCCGGGTGGCTCAACCGCACGCTGGAAGAGCAGGCCGGGCCGGTATTCAGCGATCCGCAGGGGGCCGGCGCCATCGTCATCCTGGCCGGCGGCGTGATCGAGGCCGCCGAATACGGTGGCGAAACCCCGAATCAGCGCAGTCTGGTGCGCGCCCGCTACGGCGCCGTGCTGGCCCGGCAGCATCAACTGCCGGTGCTGGTCAGCGGCGGCCTCGCGGTCGATAGCCGGCGTGCCGAAGCCGATGTCATTGCCGATGTGCTGGAAAATGAATTCGGCATCGCGGTGCGCTGGCGCGAAACCCGCTCGCGCGATACCGCCGATAACGCGGTGATGTCGGCGGAGCTGCTGCAAGCCGCCGGCATCCGGCGCGTCGTGCTGGTCACCCAGGCTTTCCACATGCCGCGGGCGCGCCGCCTGTTCGCCGCCGCTGGCGTGGAAGTGGTGCCGGCTCCAACCGAACTGGGCCAGTACCGCGTCTGGCCGGAATCTGCCCTTGGCTGGCTGCCGCAAGCCGGCGCGCTGCATGCCTCTTATTACGCCCTGCACGAATGGCTGGGTCTGGCTTGGCTCGACGTACAGGCGCTGTTGCGCCGGGAAGAGTCATAAAGCGAAGCGGTTTGGTTCTGGATTGCTTTGTCGCTTCGCTCCTCGCAATGACCGTCATTGCGAGCGCAGCAATCCAGCTTCGTACGGTCCTGAACCCGTAGCGCATCAGCCTCCCGCCGCCAACCCCTTGAGTTCCAGCGGCAAACCAGCCGCAACCAGCGTGACCTGATCGCAGACGGCGGCGAGGCGCTGGTTGAGGCGGCCCTGTTCGTCGGCGAAGAGGCGCGAGACGGGGTGCATGGGTACGATGCCCCAGCCGACCTCGTTGGAGATCAGGATCAACTGTCCCGGTAATTGCGGCAGCGCCGCGATCAGTGCCCCGATTTCGCCGGCCAGCAGCGGGCAATCCACGGCGTCGCCGGCTTCGGCCTGGGCCGAAGCCCGGCCGGTGAGGAGCAGGTTGGAAAGCCACAGCGTCAGGCAGTCGACGAGGAGGCAGGTATCGGCTGCCGCCAGTTGGCGCAGGCGGGCCGCCAGATACAGGGTTTCCTCGGCCAGCCCCCAGTCGGCTGGCCGCCGGGCGCGGTGGTGGGCGATGCGCCGGGCCATTTCGTCGTCGCCCGCCTCCGCCGTCGCCACATAAATGACCCGCCGCCCGCTTGCCGCCGCCCGCCGTTCGGCGAGGAGGCTCTTGCCCGAACGGGCGCCGCCGATAATCAACTGTTTCATCGGCGGCATTGTGGGCGAAGGCAACTGTAAACGGCAAGCCGTATAATCCGCCGATTGCCGGAGAACCGCATGACGCTCAACTTCAACATTACCGCCCCCGATGCGGAACTGGCCGCCGCGCTACAGCACAAGATCGACCACAAGACCAAGCCGCGCGGCTCGCTGGGGCAACTGGAAAAGCTCGCCCGCCAGATCGGCCTGATCCAGCAGCGCCTCGATCCGCGTCTGAGCCAGCCGCACCTGCTGGTTTTCGCCGGTGACCACGGCGCGGCGCGGGCCGGCGTTTCGGCCTATCCGCAGGAAGTGACCTGGCAGATGGTGGAAAATTTCCTTGCCGGCGGCGCCGCCATCAATGTGTTTGCCCGCCGTGGCGGGCTGCATCTGAGCATTGTGGACGCCGGCGTTGCCCACGACTTCGCGCGCCGGCCGGGCCTGATCCACGCCAAGGTAGCGCCCGGCACGGCCAATTATCTGGAACAGCCGGCCATGACGATGGCCCAGTGCGAGCTGGCCATTGCCCGTGGCGCCGAGATCGTCCGCAATCTCGCGGCCAACGGCTGCAATGTGGTCGGCTTCGGCGAAATGGGCATCGGCAACACCGCCGCCGCCTCGCTGCTGACCCACTGCCTGACCGGCGCGCCGCTGGCCGAATGCGTCGGCCGCGGCACCGGCCTCGACGATGCCGGGCTGGCGCGCAAGCAGGCGCTACTGGAACAGGCTTTGCAACGCTACCGCGCCACTGGCGGTGGTGATGAACCGCTGGCGGTGCTGGCCGAGTTCGGCGGCTTCGAAATGGCGATGATGCTTGGCGCCATGCTGGCGGCGGCGGAAGCCAAAATGCTGCTCCTCATCGACGGTTTTATCGTCGGCGCCGCCCTGCTGGCGGCGGCCCGGCTGTATCCGGCGGTAACTGATTACTGCGTGTTCTGCCATCGCTCGGCGGAAGCGGGGCATGCGGCGCAATTGCGGGCGCTCGCCGCCGAGCCGCTGCTCGACCTCGGTATGCGCCTGGGCGAAGGCACCGGCGCGGCGCTGGCCTACCCGCTGGTGCAGGCGGCGCTGGCCTTCCTCGACGAAATGGCCAGCTTCGCCTCGGCCGGCGTAACGGACAAGGCGTGACCACCCTGCGGCGCGAACTGGCGTATTTCCTCGGCGCCATCCGCTTCTTCACCCGCCTGCCGGTACCGGCCTGGGTCGGCCATTCGACCGAGGCGCTCGACGCCTCGGCGCGCTACTTCCCGGCTGTCGGCCTCATCGTCGGCGCGCTGGCGGCGCTGGTCTACCTCGCCGCCAGGCAATTCTGGCCGCTACCGCTGGCGGTGCTGCTGTCGATGGCGGCGACCATTTACGCCACCGGCGCCTTCCACGAAGACGGCCTTTCCGACGCCACCGACGGCCTCGGCGGCGGCTGGGACAAACTGCGCATCCTCGCCATCATGAAAGATTCGCGCGTCGGCAGTTACGGCGTGGTCGCGCTATGGCTGGGCCTGACCGCCAAATTCGCTGCCCTCGTTGCTTTTGCTCCGGCGCACGCGCCGTGGGCGCTGATCGCCGGCCATGCCGTATCGCGCTACGCCTCCACCGTGCTGTTGGCGACCATGATCTATGTACGCGAGGATCAGGAAAGCAAGGCCAAGCCGCTCGCCACCAAGCTCTCGGGCGGGGGGCTGGCGGTGGCGACCGCCTTCGCCGCCCTCGGCCTGCTGCCGCTGCTCTGCCTCTTTCCCTGGCCGGGAGCGCTGGCCGGCTGCCTAGCGGCGGCGCTGGCGACACTGTGGTTGGCCGCCAAATTCCGCCGCTGGCTCGGCGGCTATACTGGCGACTGCCTCGGCGCCGTCCAGCAAGTAGCGGAAATCGCCTTCTACCTCGGCCTGCTGGCGGCGTGGCCGGGATGATTTTGCGTCTTTTCTGCGCCAAGAGAATCGCATGAATGCACCAAGCCAAAAACTCCCCGCCACCCAGATCCCCTCGCCCCGATCGGCGGGGAGAGGGCTAGAGTGAGGGGTGTCGTTTATCAAGCACTGGCATGAACTTTCACGCCACAGCCCCTCACCCCGGCCCTCTCCCCGCAAGCGGGGCGAGGGAGAGCATAAGCAACGCATCTTTCATGCGAACATCCTGTGTCCTGCACCTCGTCCGCCATCCGCCGCCGCAAGTGGCAGCGGGCGTCTGTTACGGCGCGCTCGACGTGCCGGCTCCGGCATCGCCATCCCTGATCGCCAAACTGCGCGCCGAACTGCCGCCCGGTTTGCCGCTATGGAGCAGCCCGCAGCGCCGCTGCCGCGAACTGGCGGCGGCGCTGCATCCGGCCCCGCAATTCGACGAGCGGCTACAGGAAATGAATTCTGGCGCTTGGGAAGGCCGCCCGTGGTCGGATATTCCCCGCGCTGAACTCGACGCCTGGGCCGCCGACATCGCCAACTACACCCCGCCCGGCGGCGAATCGCCACGCCAGTTGCAACAGCGAGCGCTCGCTTTCGTCGCCGAGCTACCGGTAACCGAAGCTGCTGTGCTGGTCACCCATGCCGGCGTGATCCGTGCCTTGTATGCCCATGCGAACGGGGTAGAACTGGCCGATTGCCTCGATTTTTGTCCGGCTTATGGCAGTTGGATGAGGCTGGTGATAGCGGTTGATGGTGGTCGGTAGCGCCGAGTAGGCGGCCTCCGACATATCTTGCTCTCAAACGCGGGGGGCTTTGCTCCCCCCGAGCTATGCGTTGGAGCGGCTTCTACGGTGTGCCGCTTGGAGGAAACATGCCAAGCTTGGCACGTGCCATCAGGTTGGCTGTTTCGCTGTCAGCCAAGACATAGCCTTTCTCAAACATGCGCATCATATATTGTTTGTTGTAAAGAAAACACACAACCAATTGCCATATGCCCGCAGTGAATACCGAAAAAAGCAAGTGCAATGCACCAATGCCAAGCTCGCCACGAAACACCGGAACCAAGCATCCAAAAAAGAGGTAGGTCCAACTAAAGCCGACATACCCTTTTACAGCCATTCCAGAAGCTGGGTGCTTAATAAATACAGGTGTAGCCATTCTTATTCCCCTTACGTTTAATCGCTGAAATAATCCAAAATGGAGTAATCCAAAGCGGACTATAGCATGCTTGCATGGTCTATGGTCAACGCTACGAGCGGCTGAAGAGGGTGCTTCGTGCAGCCCGTCGTGATGCTGGGCTTACACAGGTGGAACTTGCCAAGAGACTGGGCAAGCGCCAAGGCTACGTTTCCAAGATAGAGCTGGGGGAGCGTTACTTGGGTCTGATGGACTTCATAGAATGGTGCGAGGCGTGCGGCGCTTTACCGGCTGAACTGATACAGAAAATTTAGCCCGTAGCCTGTAGGATGGGTAGAGCGTAGCGAAACCCATTTTTACCTACAAAATCAGCATCTTGCAACGATGGGTTTCGCTGGCGCTCTACCCATCCTACCCTGAGCTGCTCTTTACCCCCTCAATGCGCCGCTTCCCAATTTTCCCCAACACCAACCTCTACCACCAGGGGCACGCTCAGTTCGGCGACTTGGCTCATCAGGCGGGGCAGGTGCAGGCGGATGTCGGCGAGTTCGGCGTCCGGGACTTCGAGCAGCAGTTCGTCGTGGACTTGCAGCACCAGTTTGGACTGTAGGCTGCTGGTGTCGAGCCAGTTTTGCACGGCGAGCATGGCCATTTTGATGAGGTCGGCGGCGGTGCCTTGCATGGGGGCGTTGATGGCGGCGCGCTCTGCCCCCTGGCGGCGGCCGGCGTTGTTGGAGCGGATTTCCGGGAACCACAGGCGGCGGCCGAAGGCGGTTTCGACGTGGCCTTTTTGCCGGGCTGTTTCGCGGGCCGTTTCCATGTAGCGGGCGACGCCGGGATAGCGGGCGAAATAGCGGTCGATGTAGATTTGCGCCGCGCTGCGTTCGAGGCCGAGCTGGCGGGCGAGGCCGAAGGCGCTCATGCCGTAGATGAGGCCGAAGTTGATGCTCTTGGCGACGCGCCGCTGGTCGGGGCCGACTTCCAGCGGGGTGATGCCGAAGATTTCGGCGGCGGTGGCGCGGTGCACGTCCTCGCCCTGGGCGAAGGCTTCGCGCAGGCGCTTGTCGCCGGAGAGGTGGGCCATGATGCGCAATTCGATCTGCGAGTAGTCGGCGGAGACGATGCGGCTGCCGGGCGGGGCGACGAAGGCGGCGCGGATTTGCCGGCCTTCCTCGCTGCGTACCGGGATGTTTTGCAGATTGGGGTCGCTGGAGGCGAGCCGCCCGGTGACCACCGAGGCTTGTGAAAAATGGGTATGCACCCGGCCGGTTTGGGCATTGACCATGCGCGGCAGCTTGTCGGTGTAGGTGCCCTTGAGTTTGGAGAGGCCGCGGTGTTCGAGCAGGAGCTTGGGCAGCGGGTAGTCGAGGGCGAGTTCGGTGAGCACTTCCTCGTCGGTGGAGGGGCCGCCGGAGGGGGTTTTTTTCTTGACCGGCAGGCCCTGCTGGGTGAACAGGATTTCGGCCAACTGCTTGGGCGAGGCGAGGTTGAAGGGCTGGCCGGCGACTTGGTGGGCGGCGGATTCAAGGGCCATGATCTTTTCGCCCAGGGCGTGGCTTTGCCGGGCCAGCGCCGCCGTGTCGATCAGAATGCCGTTGCGCTCGATGCGCCAGATAACTTGGCGCACCGGCATTTCAATCTGGTGATAGATACGGTTCAGGCCCGGCTCGGCGGCGAAGCGTGGATGCAGGGCGTTATGGATGCGCAGGGTGACGTCGGCATCCTCGGCGGCGTAGGTGGCGGCGCGCTCGACATCGACCTGATCGAAGGAAATCTGCTTCGCGCCCTTGCCGCACAAATCCTCGTAGGCGATGGTGTCCAGCCCGAGGTGGCGAGTGCACAATTGGCCGAGGTCGTGGCCCTTGTCCGATTCGAGCACATAGCTTTGCAGCAGGGTGTCGTGGGCGATGCCGGCGAGACGGATGCCGTGGTTGGCGAAGATATGCTGGTCGTATTTGGCGTTTTGCAGCACTTTCTTTTTGCCGGCGTCTTCCAGCCAGGGCTTGAGGCGGGCCAGCGCGGCGTCGCGCGGCAATTGGTCGGGCGCGCCGGGGGCGGTGTGGGCGAGCGGGATGTAGCAGGCGGCGCCGGCCTCGACGGCCAGCGAAATGCCGACGATGCGCGCGGCAAAGGGGTCGAGGCTGGTGGTTTCGGTGTCGAGGGCGGTGAGTCCGGCGGCTTCAATCTTGCTCAACCAGGCATCGAACTGTGCCCAGGTAAAGACGGTTTCGTAGTGGACGGGGATCTTGCCGGGCAGCGCCGCGGTCGCCGGTTCTGGCGTAAGCGGCGGCAAGGCCGGGCGCGGCGGGGCGGCGCTGGCTGAACCGTCGATTTCGCTGAGCCAGGAGCGGAACTGGTAGCGGGTGTACAACGCGCGCAGGGTGTCGGTATCGCGCGGCTTGGCGGTCAGCGCGGCCGGTTGCGGCAGATTGGGGACATCGCAGGCGACGGTGAGCAGTTTCCTGCCGAGCGGCAGGAAGCCGAGGTGCTGACGCAGATTCTCGCCAACCACGCCGCCGATTTCGCCGGCATGGGCGACGATGGCATCGAGCGAGCCGTATTGCGTCAGCCATTTGAGCGCCGTCTTTGGCCCGCATTTGGCGACGCCCGGCACGCCATCGACGGCGTCGCCGACCAGGGCCAGATAATCGACGATGCGTTCCGGCGGCACGCCGAATTTTTCCTCGACCCCGGCGACATCGAGCAGTTCGTTGCTCATGGTGTTGAACCAGCGCACGCGCGGCCCGACCAGTTGGGTCAGATCCTTGTCGCCGGTGGAAATCAGCGTGTCGACCCCGGCGGCGTCGGCCTGGCGGGCGAGGGTGCCGATCACGTCGTCGGCCTCGACGCCGTCGACCATCAGCAGCGGCCAGCCGGCGGCGGCAACGGCGGCATGCAGCGGCTCGATCTGGCGGACCAGATCCTCCGGCATCGGCGGCCGGTGCGCCTTGTATTGCGGATACCAGTCCTCGCGGAAAGTCTTGCCCCGGGCATCGAAAACGACGGCCTTGTAATCGGCCTTGTAGTCGCTTTCCAGACGACGTAGCATGTTCAGGACGCCGTAAATGGCGCCTGTCGGCTCGCCGGCCTGGTTGCGCAGGTCGGGCAGGGCGTGGAAAGCGCGATAAAGGTAGGACGAGCCGTCCACCAACAACAAGAGAGGCATGAGAAGTGACGGAAAACGCGAAATTGAAGATGGGAACGGGCGCCGAGTCCGCCTTGCAGCCGAACTCCGCCCGCGACGCCTGGCGGATTTTCGGCATTATGGCAGAGTTCGTCGAGGCGACCGACCGCCTGACGGCGATCAAGCCGGCGGTCAGTATTTTCGGCAGCAGCCGGGTCAAGGATGGCACGCCCTATTACGAATTGACGGAAAAAACCGCCCGCCTGCTTTCCGATTCCGGCTTCGCGGTGATATCCGGCGGCGGCCCGGGCATCATGGAAGCGGCCAATCGCGGCGCCTATTTCGGCAAATCGCCCTCGGTCGGCCTCAACATCCAGTTGCCGCACGAGCAGACGAGTAATCCCTACCAGGACATCTCACAGACCTTTCGCCACTTCTTCGCCCGCAAATACATGTTCGTCCGCTTCGCCAGCGCCTATGTCGTCATGCCCGGCGGCTTCGGCACCCTCGACGAACTGATGGAGGCGCTGACCCTGCTGCAAACCGGCAAGGCCCGCAAGATTCCCCTGATCCTGGTCTGCTCGGCCTTCTGGCAAGGACTGCTGGACTGGTTCCGCGACCGTCTGGTTGGCGAAGGCATGATCGACCCGCAAGACCTCGATCTGATCCAGGTCATCGACGAACCGGAAGGCGTGGTCGACGCCATTTTCAAACACTACGAGGCGCGCCCCTTCGGCCCGCTGCCCACCGAGCACGAACTGCTGCTTAACCTGTAATAGAATCGGCATTCATAAAACAGGAATGATTCCCATGCGCCGCCTTCTCCCCCTTCTCCTGCTCGCCGCCCTGCCGGCCTGGGCGCAACAGCCCAGCGCCCAACCCCTGCCGGCCGTGCCGCCTCCGCCGCCCGGCATGGAAGCCTTCGACGCCGCGCTCGAACAGCCGGATGTGACCATCATCAAGGAGAATGAAGGAACGCGCGAGGAATACCGGCTGCATGGCAAGCTGTACATGGTCAAGATCACGCCGACCGTCGGCCTGCCCTACTACCTGATCGACCGCCAGGGCGACGGCGTCTTTGTCGAAACCACCTTCGACGCGCACCCGATCAAGCCGCCGATGTGGGTTATTCATAGTTGGTAGGGGTAATCATTACTCCGTGCGGCACGCCGAATTTTCGATCGGACTTGAATTCTGGTGCGGTGGCAAACGCTGGCACCCGAGACACGCTTCATTTCAGATGGCCCAAGAGACCTGAATGCTCCGCCATTTGGCGTCGCGGAGGTTGTGTTCGACGAGTACGATTTGGAGGCGTGCACACCAGAGACTGAAGATGCGGAAATCTGACGGGAATTTGTATTTGCAGCCCGCAGGAAAGGCTTCACTATGCTCCACCCTTCCTGCAATCCTGTTCCCTCTCCCCGCTCGGCGGGGAGAGGGTTAGGGTGAGGGGTGCCGTTTATCAAGCACTTACGCGAAATTTCGCGCCGGCTGCCCCTCACCCCGGCCCTTGCAAGCGAGGCGAGGGAGAGCATGTGCAACGCACTTTTCATACAATTGCCTTTGTCGCCGCCCCCAACCATGACCCACTCCCCCGCCTTTCCCTTCCCGCCGGCGCCGTTTACCGGCGACAGCCGCGAGGTCGAGGCGGGTGCCTGTTTCGACTGGCTGGAGCAGGGCTGGCTGCTGTTTCTCGCCAATCCCGGCGTCTGGGTTGCTGGCGCGGCGCTGCTGTTGGTCATGCTGACGGCGGTTTTCGCCGTGTCCATCTACGGCCAGATCGCCGCACACCTGCTGGCGCCGCTGTTCGCCGCCGGCATGTTCCAGATTGGCCGCCAATTGGCGAATGGCGGGGAAGCGCGGATCGTCGACCTGTTCATCGGCTTTCGCCGCCGCACCGGACCGCTGGTGATGGTGGGCGCGATTTTCGCGGCCTGCGTTTTCGGCCTGGCTTTTCTCGCCTTCCTGCTCGTCACCGGCGGCGTTCTCGGCGGCTCCGTCAGCGGCAAGGTGGCGGGGTTCGGCTTCAGCCTCGGCGGGATCGCGCTGGCCGCCCTGCTGGTCATGGTCTTGTCGGTGCCGGTCATCATGGCCGCTTGGTTCGCCCCGGCGCTGGTGCTGTTTCACGACATGAAGCCGCTCGCCGCGATGCGCGCCAGCGTCGCTGCCGGCGTCCGCAACTGGGAAGCGATGGTGATTTTCGCCATGCTCCTGACCATCGCGCTGTTCTTCGCCATGCTGCTGCTCGGCCTCGGCCTGCTGCTCCTGTTGCCGGTACTTTCCGGCGCGGTATACGCTTCTTACCGTGACATTTTCGTTGGAGCCTGATTTGCGCGCCCAAACCATATCTTCCGCCCAAGGCTGGCGCTGGCTGACCGCCGCCTATGCCATCTTTCGCCGCAATCCGCTGCTGCTGGCGTTGCTGGTGCTGATCTACCTGCTCACCATGGCTTTTCTCAACGTCTTGCCGGTGATCGGCGTCGTTGCCGCCGCGCTGCTCATGCCCGGCCTCTCGGTCGGCCTGATGCAGGCGGCGCGCAATGTCGAGCATGGTCAGATGGCCGGCATCCAGACGCTGGTCGGCGGGCTGCGCGAGAACACGCGCACCCTGTTGGCGCTCGGCATGCTCTACCTGCTGGTGACGCTGGGCATCCTGGGCTTGTCCACGCTCATCGACGGCGGCGATCTGCTGCGCTACCTGCTGGCCGCCAACCGCGCCGAGCGGGAAGCGGCCCTGAAGGATGCCGATTTCACGCTGTCCGGGCTGTTCGTGGCGGTCATGGCGACGCCGGTGCTGATGGCCTGGTGGTTTGCTCCGGTGCTTGCCGCCTGGCACCGCCAGCCGCTGGGCAAGGCGCTGTTTTTCAGCTTCATTGCCTGCTGGCTCAACTGGCGGGCTTTCCTTGCCTACGGCGCGGCGCTCATGCTCTTCGTCGGCATCCTGCCCGGTATTCTGCTCGGCTTTTTGCTCGCCCTCTTTCCCGTCGTCGCCAGCTTCGTTGGCTCGCTACTGGCCGTGTTCATGGGGCTGGTCGTGGCGCCGGTGATTTTTACCAGTTTCTATGTCAGCTATCGCGACATTTTCGGCATTTCCGAAATTGCCTGAGCCGCTCGGCCTTTTCGGCGGGACTTTCGATCCCGTGCATTTCGGTCATCTGCGTCTGGCCGAGGAAGCCATCGCGCAATTGGCGCTCGGTGGCGTGCGCTGGATTCCCGCCGGTCAGCCGGCGCACCGGGAAGAACCGGGGGCCGCAGGCGAACGGCGGCTGGCCATGGTGCGCCTCGCCATCGCCGGCAATCCCGCCTTTTTCGTCGATGCCGCCGAAGTCGAGGCGGCGGCGCCAAGCTACACGGTGCCGACGCTGCAACGCCTGCGCGCCGAACTGGGCGGCGATCTGCCGCTGGTGCTGCTGCTCGGCGCCGATGCCTTCGCCGGGTTGGAAGGCTGGCTGCGCTGGCGTGAGTTGTTTGCCCTCGCCCACATCGCCGTCTCGCACCGCCCCGGCTTTCCCGTCGCCACTGAGGCCTTGCCGCCGGCATTGCGGGCGGAATTCGCTGCCCGCCATCAAAGCGACGTTGCGGCGCTGCGGGCGGCGCCCGCTGGTAACATCGTCAGCTTTGCCATGACCCAGTTGGCCATTTCCGCCACGCAAATCCGCCACTTGCGGGCGACTGGCCGTTCGGCCCGCTACTTGCTGCCGGACGCGGTGCTCGACTATATTCAAACGTATTCTCTTTACCGAAATTCCTGATGGATACCCGCAAACTGCAAAAAATCGTCGTCAACGCCCTCGAAGACATCAAGGGCAAGGACATTGAAGTCATCAACACCAGCAAACTCACCGCCATGTTCGAGCGCCTGGTTATCGCCAGCGGCGATTCCAACCGCCAGGTCAAGGCGCTTGCCCGCAACGTCCAGGACAAGGTGCGCGAGGCCGGCGCCGAGGTGCTATCCACCGAGGGCGAGGAGGCCGGCGAATGGGTGCTGGTTGATCTCGGCGACATCGTGGTGCATGTCATGCAGCCGGCGGTGCGCCGCTACTACAACCTTGAGGAATTGTGGCAGACGACGCCGGCCCGCTTCCTCAAGGCGGCGGAGCAGGCTGCCGCCGGATGAAGTTAAGCGTGCTGGCCGTCGGCCATCGCCAGCCAGCCTGGGTCGATGCCGCCTGCGCCGAGTACCTGCGCCGCATGCCGCGCGAATTGCCGCTTACCGTCGCCGAGATCAAGCCCGAGCCGCGCGGCGCGAAAAAGCGCGAACAACTGCTGGCCGCCGAGAAACAACGCATCCGCGAGGCCCTGCCGGCGCATTGCCGCATCGTCGTACTCGACGAGAAGGGCGACGATCTGACCACGCTCGAACTGGCCCGTCGGCTCGAAAACTGGATGCGCGACGGGCGTGATGTGGCCTTGCTGATCGGCGGCGCCGACGGCCTCGACGAGGAGTTGAAACGGCAGGCCGACGACCGCCTGCGCCTGTCCAGTCTGACCCTGCCGCACGGTCTGGCGCGCCTCCTGCTGTGCGAACAGTTGTACCGCGCCGTCAGCGTGCTGAAAAACCATCCTTATCACCGCGAAGGTTGAATAGAGACAAAGTGCGAAGCTGCCGCTACACTACGCGTCCATGCGCCTTTATCTCGCTTCCCGTAGCCCGCGCCGGCGTGAATTGCTCAGCCAGATCGGCGTCCTCTTCGAGACCCTGATCTTCCGCGAGGGCACGCGAGGCGACGACGGAATCGACGAAACGCCCAGCGGCGGCGAGGATCCCTCCGCCTACGTCGAGCGCATCACCCGAAGCAAGGCGGAGAACGGCCTGCGCATCGTCACCGAGCGGCGTCTGCCCTCCCGGCCCGTGCTGGCCGCCGACACGGCGCTCGAATTTGCCGGGCGGGTCATCGGCAAACCCGCCGATGCCGACGCCGCCGCCGACATCCTGCGCCAGCTTTCGGGACAAAGCCACCGCGTGCTGACCGGCGTCGCCGTGACCCACCTGGGACGCACCGAATACATGCTGTCGGTCAGCGAAGTGCGTTTTCGCGCGCTCGCCGAGGAAGAAATCCGCCGTTACGTGATGAGCGGCGAGCCGATGGACAAGGCCGGCGCCTACGGCATCCAGGGCCGCGCCGGGCTGTTCGTCGAGCATCTCGCCGGCAGTTACAGCGGCGTCATGGGTCTGCCGCTGTGCGAAACCGGCGAATTGCTCAAGCGCTTCGGCTGGCGGTTTTGAAAACCTTGAGTGAAATTCAGGATACCCCTCCCCAACCCTCCCCTTCGGGCTTCGCCCTAAAGGGAGGGAGTAAAGCCAGCAGCTTGCGTGCGCCGCGGTTTTTCTCCCTCCCTTGCGCCGCAAGCGCAGGGGAGGGTCGGGGAGGGGTGTTTCTTGCCGTACGTGACATTTTCAAGAGGACTTCCGAACCGCCTCAGCGGTTCTTGAAAGCCGCCTTGCGCTTCTCGATGAAGGCGGCCATGCCTTCCTTCTGGTCTTCCAGCGCGAAGGTGGCGTGGAAGACGCGGCGCTCGAACAGCAGGCCCTCGTTCAGCGACGACTCGTAGGCGCGATTGACCGATTCCTTAATCATCATCGCCACCGGCAGCGAAAAATCGGCGATGGTGGCGGCGGCTTTCAGGGTTTCGTCGAGCAATTGATCGGCAGGAATGACGCGGGCGACGAGGCCGGCTTTTTCCGCCTCGGCAGCATCCATCATGCGTGCCGTCAGGCACATGTCCATGGCCTTGGCCTTGCCGATGGCACGCGGCAGGCGCTGCGAACCGCCGAGACCGGGCATGGTGCCGAGGCGGATTTCCGGCTGGCCGAATTTGGCCGTGTCGGCGGCGAAAATCATGTCGCACATCATCGCCAGTTCGCAGCCGCCGCCCAGGGCGAAGCCGGCGACGGCGGCGATTACCGGCTTGCGGGCGCTCTTGATGCGTTCCCAGCCGTTGGTGATGAAGTCATTCTGGTAGGCGTGCATGTAGTCGTAATCCTTCATCGCGCCGATATCGGCGCCAGCGGCGAAGGCTTTTTCGCTGCCGGTGAGGACGATGCAGCCGATATTGGCGTCGGCCTCGAAGGCATCGACGGCGGCGGCGATGCCGGCCATCACCTCGGCGTTGAGGGCATTCAGGGCTTGCGGGCGGTTGAGGCGGATCAGGCCGACCTTGCCGATGGTTTCGCTGAGGACGAACTCGCTCATGACTATCTCCAAATGCGTGATGAGTACTGGGGCGGCTATCTTAACGCCGCAGCCGGGTTTTGTTCGCTGTCACGGCGAAGGTAATCACATGAATGCTGACGCCATAAAACCCACCCCTCCCCGACCCTCCCCTCCGGGCTTCGCCCGCAAGGGAGGGGGCTAAGCTTGCAGCGCGCGCCGGTTTTCTCCCTCCCTTGCGAAGCAGGGGAGGGGCGGGGAGGGGTTGCCGGCAACGACAACGGCATTCATGCGACTGCCCTGCTGTCGCGGCGAAGGCGGATTCGTTGGCGAAGGTTTGACGGATAATGACGCTGCTTTGCCCAAATCACGGAGGTCAGCATGAACGTCAGCAGCCCGCCCGATATCGACCGCCTGTGCCTGGAGCAGATGGCCGATGCCCTGATTTATTGTGACCGCCAGGGCCGCATCGTCCGCTGGAACGCCGCTGCCGCCGCGCTGTTCGGCCATGCGCCGGACGCCGTGCTCGGCCAGAGTCTCGACCTGATTATTCCGGAAAATCTGCGCGATCCGCACTGGGCGGGCTTCGAGCGCGCCATGCAGACGGGCGTTACGCGGCTCGCCGGCCGGGCGACCATGACCAAGGCGCTGACCGCCGACGGCGGCAACATCTATGTCGAAATGAGCTTTGCCGTCATCGCCGACGCCGCTGGCCAGGCCATCGGCTCTGTCGCCATCGCCCGCGATGCCGGCAAGCGCCGCCAGGAACAGCGGCAATTGCGCGAACTTCGGGCTATGTTGAAAGGCGGCTCGACCTGAAGCGGGCGGCGGTTCGTTGAAGTTAGCGCGCCGCTAATCGCCGGGCGGCGAATGCGGTGCGGCATCAATCGTGTTACAGCCGGAAACAATCTGAAATTGTACAACCGGGCCGACCCGTGATATTCATGGCGGCTTTCAAGCCGAGGCTTTCCTGGCGCTGCTGGTGAACCGTTTTACGTGGCCCGGCCCTTCCTTGCTCTCACTGGTCATCTGACATGTCTTCCGAGCTTTCCGCCGCCGCCAAGGCCCAACCCTTTTATCGTCGCCCGTTCGTCTGGGTTTTGCTGCTGGCCCTTGCGGGCGGCGGCGTGTGGCTAGTGATGAAGCCCGGGCCACAGGAACCGGCGACTGCCGGCGCGGCCAGACCGCCCGGAGGCAGTGGCGGCGGGCAGCGCGGCGGGGGCATGGACCGACCGCAGCCGGTCATCGTCGCGCCGGTGGAAAAAGCCGATATGCCGGTCTATCTCGATGCCATCGGCACCGTCACGGCGCGCAGCACGGTGACGGTGCGGCCGCGCGTCGACGGCCAGTTGATGCGCCTCCTGTTCCGCGAGGGGCAAACGGTCAAGGCCGGCGACCTGCTGGCCGAGATCGACCCGCGGCCATTTCAAGTGCAACTGGCGCAGGCCGAAGGCCAGATGGCGCGCGACCGCGCTCTGCTGCTCAACGCCCAACAGGATCTGGAACGTTACCGCACCTTGGTCGAACAGGATTCGGCCACGCGCCAGCAACTCGATGCCCAGGAGGCGCTGGTGCGGCAATACGAGGGCGCGGTGAAAACCGATCAGGCGGCAATCGACAGCGCCCAACTGCAACTGACCTATTCCCGCGTCACCGCGCCGGTGGGTGGCAAGCTCGGCCTGCGTCAGGTCGATGTCGGCAACATGGTGCACGCCTCGGATGCCAACGGTCTGGTCGTCATCACCCAGGTGCAGCCCATCGACGTCGTCTTTTCCTTGCCGCAGGGCCAGTTGACGGCGCTCTTGCGCTTGCCCGACGGCGGCGCCGGTCTGGCCGTGCACGCGCTGGCGCCGGACAGCAAGCGCCCAGTGGCGCGCGGCAAGGTGCTTACCGTCGACAACCAGATCGACCCGGCGACCGGCACGGTCAAGCTCAAGGCCGAATTCGCCAATGACGATGCGCGGCTGTTCCCCAACCAATTCGTCGCCGTCCGCCTGCAACTCGACCTGCGCCGCGACGCGGTCGTGGCCCCGAGCGCCGCCGTCCTGCGCGGCGCGCCCGGCACCTTCGTCTATGTGGCGAACGCCGACAAGACGGTCAGCATGCGTCCGGTGAGCATCGGGCCGGGCGAAAGCGAGCGCACCATCATCGAATCCGGCTTGCAACCGGGCGAGCAGGTGGTTGTCGACGGTACCGACAAATTGCGCGAAGGCGCGCAAATCGAGCCGGTCAGCCGGGAAGAAGCGGTCAAGGCGATGACCGGCGGCGGCACGCGCAAGGGCGGACGCGAGGGCGGTGCAGGCAGCCCACGCGGCGGCGCGGGCGCGACGGCAAGGCCCGCGCAGTAAGCGAGGCGACGGGTGTGGGTTTGATTCAGGCCATGATGCACTGCCCTCTTCCTCCCCTACGGGGCACCCTCTCCCGCAAGCTGGAGAGACTGATGCAGCGCTGCGCTGCCAACTTGCGCCCCGGAACCGGAGACTACCGTGAAAGTCCGACGCTCCCCTCCCCCCTCGCGGGGGAGGGGCCGGGGGAGAGGGGGAGGTTGAGGCGGGGTTCAAACCCATCCCGACAGAGGACAACGGGTTTACGGGCCTTGCCAAACCTGATGCTCGCGCCCATCTGCACCTCCCCCTCTCCCCAACCCCTCCCCCGCGAGGGGGGAGGGGCTTCAAGCGCGCGGATTGAGTTCATCGCCCGGCGCAGGCGGCAGAAGATGGAAAGCCCCGCATGAATCCCTCCCGCCTCTTCATCGAACGTCCGGTGGCGACTTCGCTGCTGATGCTGGCGATTTTGCTGGCGGGCATTGTGGCTTATCGGCTGCTGGCGATTTCGGCTTTGCCGCAGGTGGATTACCCGACCATTCAGGTGGTTACGCTCTATCCGGGGGCCAGCCCGGAGGTCATGACGTCTTCCGTCACCGGGCCGTTGGAGCGGCAGTTCGGGCAGATGCCGGGCTTGAATGAGATGAGTTCGACGAGTTCGGGCGGGGCTTCGGTCATCACCTTGCAATTCAGTCTGGAATTGCCCCTCGATGTTGCCGAACAGGAGGTGCAGGCGGCGATCAATGCGGCGGGTTCGCTGTTGCCGGCCGATTTGCCCAATCCGCCGATTTATAACAAGGTGAATCCGGCCGATACGCCGGTGCTGACGCTGGCGGTGACGTCCGACACGCTGCCGCTGCCGAAGGTGCAGGATCTGGTCGATACGCGGCTGGCGCAGAAAATTTCGCAATTGCCGGGCGTCGGTCTGGTCAGTTTGTCGGGCGGCCAGCGGCCGGCCGTGCGCATCCGCGTCAATCCGCAGGCGCTGGCGGCGCGCGGGCTGGCCATCGACGATGTGCGCATCGCCATCGGCAATGCCAACGTCAGTCAGGCCAAGGGCAGTTTCGACGGGCCGGAGCGCGCTTCGACCATCGACGCCAACGACCAGTTGCGTTCCGCCGCCGAGTACCGCGACATGATCATCGCCTACGCCAACGGTTCGCCGCTGCGCCTTGCCGACGTTGCCGAGATTGTCGATGACGCCGAGAACAATCGGCTGGCCGCCTGGGCGAATACCGAGCCGGGCATTATCGTCAATATCCAGCGCCAGCCTGGCGCCAACGTGATCGAGGTGGTCGACCGCATCAAAGCTTTGCTGCCGCAATTGCAGGCGTCGCTGCCGGGGGCGCTCAAGGTGACGATCATGACCGACCGCACGGTGACCATCCGCGCTTCGGTCGCGGACGTGCAGTTCGAGCTGATGCTGGCCGTCGCCCTGGTGGTGATGGTGATCTTCGTCTTTTTGCGCAATTTTTCCGCCACTGTCATTCCCAGCGTGGCGGTGCCGCTGTCGCTGGTCGGCACTTTCGGCGTCATGTATCTTGCCGGTTTCTCGCTCAACAACCTGACCCTGATGGCGCTGACCATCGCCACCGGCTTCGTCGTCGATGACGCCATCGTCATGATCGAGAACATCGCCCGCTATATCGAGAAAGGCGAGCCGCCGATGGCGGCTGCTCTGAAAGGCTCGGCGCAGATCGGCTTCACCATCATCTCGCTGACTTTCTCGCTGGTCGCCGTGCTCATTCCGTTGTTGTTCATGGGCGATGTGGTCGGGCGGCTGTTCCGCGAATTCGCCATTACGCTGGCGGTGGCCATCCTCATTTCCGCCGTCGTTTCGCTGACGCTGACGCCGATGATGTGCGCGCGCCTCTTGCAGCATGTGCCGGAGGAGCGCCAAGGCCGCTTCTATCACGCCGCCGGGAAGTTTTTCGAGGACATGATCGCCAGTTATGGCCGCATGCTGACCTGGGTGCTCGAACGCCAGGGGGCGACGCTGGCGGTGGCGGTCGGCACGCTGGCGCTGACCGTGCTGCTCTACCTCGTCGTGCCCAAGGGCTTTTTCCCGGTGCAGGATACCGGCGTCATTCAGGGCGTCACCGAAGCGCAGCAGACCGTGTCCTTCGCCGCCATGTCCGAACGCCAGCGCGATCTGGCTGCTGCCGTGCTGGAAGAACCGGCGGTGGTCAGCGTTTCCTCTTTCATCGGCATCGACGGCGCCAATGCCACCATCAACAGCGGCCGCATGCTGATCAACCTCAAGCCCAAGGCGCAGCGTGACGGCGATGCCGCCGAGATTGCCCGCCGCATCCAGCAGCGCGTCGCCGGGATACCCGGCATCACGCTCTACATGCAGCCGGTGCAGGATCTCGGCATCGAGGATCGCATCAGCCGCACGCAATACCAGTTCACGCTGGAAGACGCCGACGCCAACCTGCTCGCCGAATGGGTGCCAAAACTGGTCGAGCGGCTCAAGCAGGAGCCGCTCCTGGCCGATGTCGCCAGCGATTTGCAGGTGCAGGGCTTGCAGGCGATGGTGCAGATCGACCGCGAAGCGGCGGGACGGCTGGGCATCACCGTGGCCCAGATCGACAACGCGCTCTACAGCGCCTTCGGCCAGCGCCTAGTGTCGACCATTTTCACGCAGGCCAGCCAGTACCGCGTCGTGCTTGAAGTCGGGCCGCAATTCGCCCAGGGGCCGGAGGCGCTCGGGCAAATCCACGTCGCCACGGCGGGCGGGGTGCAGGTGCCGCTGTCCTCGGTGGTGCGCGTCATCGAACAGCCGGGGGCGTTGGCGATCAATCACCTCGGCCAGTTTCCGGCGGCGACCATTTCCTTCAACCTGGCGCCGGGGTCCTCGCTGGGCGCGGCGGTCAAGGCGATCCGCGCGGCGGAAGACGAACTCGGCCTGCCGGCCAGCATCGGCACCCATTTCGCGGGCGCGGCCAATGCCTTCGAGGCGTCGCTGTCCAATACGCTGTGGCTTATTTTGGCGGCGGTAGTGACCATGTACATCGTGCTCGGCGTGCTGTACGAGAGCTTCATCCACCCCGTCACCATCCTGTCGACCCTGCCCTCCGCCGCTATCGGCGCACTGCTGGCGCTGATGCTGACGCAAAACGACCTCGACATCATCGCCATCATCGGCGTCATCCTGCTCATCGGCATTGTCAAGAAAAACGCCATCATGATGATCGACTTCGCGCTCGAAGCCGAACGCAAGGAAGGCAAGCCGCCGCGCGAGGCGATTTATGAAGCCTGCCTGCTGCGCTTCCGGCCCATCCTGATGACAACCATGGCCGCCTTGCTCGGCGCGCTGCCGCTCATGCTCGGCGGCGGCGTCGGTTCCGAATTGCGCCATCCGCTCGGCGTGACGATGGTCGGCGGTTTGCTGGTGAGTCAGGTGCTGACGCTCTTCACCACGCCGGTCATCTACCTCGCCTTCGACCGCCTTAGCCGGCGGTTGCGCGGCATTTCCGCTGCGGAGGCGGCCTGATGCAGGAATTGATTCTTAGGCCCATAGAGGCATAATACGACCATGGCAAAAATATCGCCGCTGCCCGCCGCGAAGCCCTTGTACTGGATCGGGGGATCGAAACGGGACATGAAGGCTTTGCCCGAGGAGGTACGGAGCGTTTTTGGCAAAGCGCTGCGAGTGGCGCAGTTCGGCGGCAAGCATGAAGCAGCCAAAGCGCTTCATGGTTTCGGCGGCGCGGGGGTCCTGGAGATCGTCGAGGACGATTCCGATGGCACCTACCGCGCCGTCTATACGGTGAAGTTCGCGGGTATGGTGTTCGTTCTGCATTGCTTCCAGAAAAAGAGCAAGCGCGGGATTGAAACGCCGAAAGAGGATATGGACATCATTCGCGCCAGGTTGAGAGTGGCCGAGGCGCTGGCAAAGGAGTCAGGCGATGAAAACGCGCGTAATCGACGGCATTGAAATTGAAGAAAGCTCGGGCAATGTGTATGCCGACCTGGATATGCCGGATGCCGATGGAATGCTGATCAAGTGCCAACTCTCCATGAAGATCGAGGAGATCATCAAGTCACGCCGGTGGACGCAGCAGCAGGCCGCCGAAGTGTTGGGGATGTCCCAACCCAAGCTCTCCAAGATGCTGCGCGGTCAGTTTCGCGGCATCAGCCAGGCCAAGATGCTCGAATGCCTGAACCTGTTGGGCCGCGATGTGCAGATCGTAGTTGGCCCGGCCCGGCCTTCCAGAGCACGCGGGGGGCGGCTCGATGTGATTTTTGCCTGATGCTGACAAAGCCATCCATGAAATGGAATTAGGAAGCGCCCGCGCATGAACTTCTCCGCGCCCTTCATCGACCGTCCGGTGGCTACCACGTTGCTGACGCTGGGCGTGGCGCTGGCCGGCTTTCTCGGCTTTGCCCTGTTGCCGGTGTCGCCCTTGCCGCAGGTCGATTTTCCAACCATTTCGGTTTCCGCCTCGCTGCCCGGGGCTAGCCCGGAAACCATGGCGGCAACCGTGGCGACGCCGCTGGAACGGGCGCTCGGCCGCATCGCCGGCATTACCGAGATGACCTCGTCGAGTTCGCTCGGTAGTTCGCGCGTGGTCATTCAGTTCGACTTGAACCGCGACATCGACGGCGCGGCGCGCGACGTGCAGGCGGCGCTCAACGCGGCGAGGGGCCTGTTGCCGAGCAGCCTGCCGAACAACCCGACCTACCGCAAGGTGAATCCGGCCGACGCGCCGATCATGATCCTCACCCTCACGTCGGCGACGATGACGCAGGGCCAGATGTACGACGTGGCTTCGACCGTTCTGGCGCAGAAGCTGTCGCAGGTGAATGGCATCGGTCAGGTAAGCGTGGGCGGCAGTTCGTTGCCGGCGGTGCGTGTCGAACTCGACCCGCTGGCGCTGACCCACGCCGGCATTTCGCTGGAGGCGGTGCGCAACGCCATCGTGGCGACCAATGCCAACCGGCCCAAGGGCCTCGTCGAAAACGACACGCGCCGCTGGCAGATCGAGGCCAACGATCAGGCGCGCACGGCGGCGGAATACATGCCGCTCATCGTTTCGTGGAAAAACAACGCCCCGGTGCGTCTCGGCGATGTCGCCGAAGTCATCGACTCGGTGCAGGATGTGCGCAACGCCGGCATGGTCAATGGCCGGCCTTCGGTGCTGCTCATCCTCAACCGCCAGCCGGGGGCCAACATCATCGACACGGTGGATCGCGTCAAGGCGCTGCTGCCGCAATTGCGCGCCTCGATTCCGGCGGCGGTCGATCTGGAAGTGGCGCAGGATCGCACCACCACCATCCGCGCCTCGCTGCGCGACGTGGAATTGACGTTGATGATTTCCATCGCCCTGGTCATCCTCGTCGTTTTCCTGTTCCTGCGTAATGGTCGCGCCACCCTGATTCCGAGCGTGGCGGTGCCGGTTTCGCTGGTTGGCACCTTCGGCGTCATGTACCTCGCCGGTTTCTCGCTCAACAATTTGTCGCTGATGGCCCTGACCGTCGCCACCGGTTTCGTCGTCGACGACGCCATCGTCGTTCTCGAAAACATCTCGCGCCATATCGAGGCCGGCATGACCCCGCGCGAAGCCGCCCTGCGCGGCGCGCGCGAGGTCGGCTTCACGGTGCTGTCGATCAGCCTGTCGCTGGTTGCCGTCTTTATCCCGATCATGGCCATGGGCGGCATCGTCGGCCGACTCTTCCGCGAATTCGCCCTCGTTCTCTCGGTGGCCATTTTCGTCTCGCTGCTGGTTTCGCTGACGACCACGCCAGCGATGTGCTCGCGCCTGTTAAAAGCCCGGCGCGAACGCCGGGAAGGCCGTATCGCCCGCGCCATCGGGCATTTTCTCGAACGTCTGGCGGCCGGTTACGCCAGCACCCTGACCGTGGCCCTGCGCCATCCGCGCCTCGTCATGCTTACCCTGTTCGCCACCATCGTCCTCAATGTGGTGCTTTACGTCATCGTGCCCAAGGGCTTTTTCCCGCAGCAGGACACCGGCCGCATGCGAGGCTTCGTGCAGGCCGACCAAGCCATTTCCTTTCAGGCGATGCGGCAAAAAATGACGGCTTTCGTTGAGATCGTGCGTCAGGACCCGGCGGTCGATGTCGTCACCGCCTACACCGGCGGCGGCCAGCGCAACAGCGGCTTCGTGTTCGTCGGCCTGAAGCCGCGCAGCGAGCGCAAGGACAGCGCCGATCAGGTCATCAACCGGCTGCGCAGCCAAACGGCGGTCATTCCCGGGGCGCAGCTTTTCCTGCAATCGGAGCAGGATATCCGCGTTGGCGGCCGCCAGGGCAACGCCCAATATCAATACACCCTGCAAGCCGACGAACTGCCCGTTCTGCGCGAATGGGAGCCGAAAATCCGCATCGCGCTGTCACAACTGGCGGAATTGCAAGACGTCAACACCGACCAGCAGGAAGGCGGCATCCAGACGACGCTCGAAGTCGACCGCGACGCCGCCTACCGCCTCGGCCTCACTGCGCGGCAGGTGGATTCCATCCTCAACGACGCCTTCGGCCAGCGCCAGGTATCGACCATCTACAATCCGCTCAACCAGTACCGCGTCGTCATGGAATTCGCGCCGCGCTATCTGGAAAGCCCGGAAACGCTGCATGACACCTACGTCATCGCGCCCGGCGGACTGGCCGTGCCGCTCGCCGCCATCGCCAAATGGCGGCCGGACAAGACGCCGCTCTCCGTCAGCCATCAAGGCCAGTTTGTCGCCAGCACCATTTCCTTCAATCTCTCGCCCAATGTTTCGCTGTCGGAAGCCACCAACGCCGTCGCCGATGCCATGGCGCGCATCGGCGTGCCGAGCTCGGTGCATGGCAATTTCCAGGGCACGGCCAGGGTGTTCCAGCAATCGCTGGAGAGCCAGCCGATTCTCATCCTCACCGCTCTCATCGCCGTCTATCTCGTGCTCGGCATCCTGTATGAAAGCCTCATCCACCCCATCACCATTCTTTCTACCCTGCCATCCGCTGGCGTCGGCGCGCTACTGGCGCTGATGCTGTTCAATACCGAGTTCTCCATCATCGCCCTCATCGCCGTGCTGCTGCTCATCGGCATCGTCAAGAAAAACGCCATCATGATGATCGACTTCGCGCTCTCCGCCGAACGCGAGCAAAAGCTCTCCAGCCGCGACGCCATCTATCAAGCCGCCGTACTGCGCTTTCGCCCGATCATGATGACCACCATGGCCGCCCTCTTCGGCGCCGTGCCGCTCGCCGTCGCCTACGGCGAAGGCGCCGAAATGCGCCAGCCGCTCGGCATCGCCATCGTCGGCGGCCTGCTCATCAGCCAGTTACTCACCCTCTACACCACGCCCGTCGTCTACCTCTACCTCGACCGCCTGCGCCTCTGGAACGAACGCCGCCGCGCCGCCCGGCACACTCCCGAACCGCAGCCCGCCGCACTGTAAAACCGACATGAAAACCGTGCTCATCATCCCGCCCCGCGCCAAAACAGCTTGGCTTCACACGATGGCTGTTCTTCGGCGAGTGGGGCAATTCCTCTCCCCAAGGCAATCTCATAAATGCGCAGAGCGAAAAACTCCCCGCTCCCCGTATTCCCTCGCCCCGCTTGGCGGGGAGAGGGCCAGGGTGAGGGGTGTCGGTTATCAGAATGCTTGCGCGGAATTTCACGCCACAGCCCCTCACCCCGACCCTCTCCCCGCAAGGGGGTTATCGCAAAAGGCTCAATCTGCGCCCTTGAAGCCCCTCTCCCCTCGCGGGAGAGGGGTTGGGGAGAGGGGGAGGTTCACCGGAGAAAGGCGCATTCCCCGCCACTCCTCCCTTTCCCTAGCCCCTGTACAGACCGGACACATGCTGGACCACTGTCTCCCTTGCCACCTCCCCCTCTCCCCCGACCCCTCCCCCGCGAGGGGGGAGGGGCGCATCAGCCCGTCGCGGCGACGTTTTTTCGTTTCCCTCGCCGCGACCCTGCTCCTCACCGCCTGCGCCGTCGGCCCCGATTACGTCAAGCCGGACGCCCCAACGCCACAAGCCTACAAAGAGGCCAACGGCTGGCAGCCCGCCACGCCGCAAGACGATCTGCCGCGCGGCAACTGGTGGGCGGTATTCGGCGACGCCACGCTCGACGATTTGATGCGCCGCGTCGACATCGACAACTACACCATCCAGATCGCCGAAGCCCGCTACCGCCAAGCGCGCGAACTCACCGCCCAGGCCGGGGCCGCGCTGTGGCCGACTGTTGGGGCCAGCGTTGGCAAAACCCGCGCCCGCAGCGGCGCGGACACCGGCATACGCAACAGCCACAGCGCCATGCTCAGCGCCGCCTGGGAACTCGATGTATGGGGCGGCCTGCGCCGCAGCCGCGAAGCCGCCAGCGCGGCGGAAGAAGCCAGCGCGGCGGATTTCGAGGCCGCCCGTCTGGCGGCGCGGGCGCAGCTTGCCGCCAGCTATTTCCAGTTGCGGGCGCTGGATGCCCAACAACAACTGCTCACTGAAACCACGCAAGCCTACGAACGCGCCCTGCAAATCACGCGCAACCGGCTGGCCAGCGGCGTCGTTACCCCGGCCGACGTCGCCCAGGCCGACAGCCAGTTGCAATCGGCCCGCGCCAGTCTGCTCGACAGCGGCCTCTCACGCGCCCAGACCGAACACGCCATCGCGCTGCTCGTCGGCAAGGCGCCAGCGGATTTCGCGCTCGCCGCCGGACCGCTCAGCGAAACCGCGCCGGAAGTTCCCGCCGGCCTGCCTTCCACCCTCTTGCAACGCCGCCCCGACATCGCCGCCGCTGAGCGCCGCATGGCCGCCGCCAATGCCCGGATCGGCGTCGCCGTCGCCGCCTTCTTCCCCAGCCTCACCCTGGGCGCGCAAGGCGGCTATCAATCGCCCACCTTCGCCGACTGGCTGACGCTGCCCAACCGCATCTGGTCGTTCGGCCCGCAACTCGCCGCCACCCTCTTCGACGCTGGCGCCCGCAGCGCCGCCAAACGCGGCGCCGAAGCCGCCTGGGACGCCGAAGTCGCCACCTACCGCCAAACCGTCCTCGCCGCCTTCCAGGAAGTCGAAGACAACCTCGTCGCCCTGCGCGTCCTCGCCGAAGAACAACAAGTCCAGCAAGCAGCCCGCGACGCCGCCAACACCTCGCTCACCATCGTCAGCAACCAGTACCGCGCCGGCACCGTCAGCTACCTCGATGTCGTGCAGGCGCAAACCACCCTGCTCAATGCCGAAAACACCCTCCTCAATATCCGCAACCGCCGCCTGGCGGCCAGCGTTGGGCTGATCAAGGCGGTTGGGGGAGGTTGGGAGGTGGCGGAAGCGGCGGAGTGATGTGGTCCGACCCCGCAGGGGGACAAGGAATGTTCTCTTGGAAGTCTAGCCTTTCCTTCATAAGGAACGGGCTGTTCCATTTCTGTCGAGGAGACTTCCAATGCCCCAAACATCGCGTCGTGGCAGCGATTACGAAAAATCGCGCTTGATCCCGACCTTCAACTTCGACAATCTGGTGATTGGCAAGGCCAACGACCTCGCCCACGCTGCCGCCGTCCAAGTCGCCCATAATCCGGGCGCCGTTTACAACCCGCTGTTCATCTATGGCGGCACGGGCCTTGGCAAAACCCACCTGATCCACGCCATCGGCAATACCATCATCGACGAGAATCCGGGCAAGGCGGTGCGTTACGTTCATGCCGATGACTATTACTCAGACGTGGTTCGCGCCTACCAACAAAAATCCTTCGACAGTTTCAAGCGCCTTTATCGCTCGCTCGACGTGCTGCTGCTTGACGATGTGCGCTTCTTCAGCGGCAAGAGCCGCACTCAGGAGGAATTCATCTTTCTTTTCAATGCGTTGATCGAAGCGCACAAGCAGATCGTTATCACCTGCGATACCTATCCGAAGAATATCAATGGCCTTGACAAGCGCCTGGTGACCCGCTTCGACTGTGGCCTGACAGTGCAGATCGAGCCGCCCGAACTGGAAATGCGCATCACCGTCCTGCAAAAGAAAGCCGAGGCCGAAGGCATCCTACTTCAGGACGAAGTGGCCCTCTTCATCGCCAAGCACCTGCGCTCCAACGTCCGCGAACTGGAAGGAGCGTTGAAGAGGGTGCTGGCGTATTCATCCTTCCACAACAGACCAGTCACCCTCAAACTAACCAGGAAAGCACTGGCGGATTTGATCGGAAGTGGGAAATAGGGGTCAGCGCTCTCATGGCGCTACTTGCCGCAGAGGGACAAGGACTGACCCTCTGGAGGACTACCTTTCATGCACCACCGAAAGGAGACTTCCCATGCCAACATTACCTGCCGTCCCCAAAACATCGCGCCGGACTTTCGTGCGCACGCTGTTTGCCAGCGCGCTGGTCGGAAAAGCTTCCGCCGCAATGGCTCAAAATCGTGACATGACTGTTTCTGACGGCAAGCATGAAGCGCCGCGCGTGACCGAAAACCAGAACGGCGACGCCCAATCCGATCCCTTGTACGACCGGGCTTGCGATCTGGTGCGCCAGCACCGCCATGCTTCGATTTCGCTGGTGCAACGCCATCTGTGCATCGGTTACAACCGCGCCCACCGCCTGCTCGTACGGATGGAGCGGGCCGGCGTGGTGTCGGCGCCGCAGGCCAACGGGATGAGAAAGGTTCTGGCAGCAGATCTTTCCTGGAGTGAAGCAGCCAGAGAGCAGGCAATTAAACATAAAAAGTTGCTTGACAGGCTGAAAGACGCCTGAAAACCGCTTTGGCACTTATTGGGCGTATTCCCCCGCGCAATCCAAGAACTGTAGGATGGGTAGAGCGAAGCGAAACCCATCGTTACAAGGCGCAACGGTTTTTTTGATGGGTTTCGCTTTGCTCTACCCATCCTACCGCGCTAATGGCAATGTCACCTGAGCGACCACGTGCTATTCAAAGCATGGATTTTAACCAACGTATTATATCTCCCCTTTTTGCAGGGTCGTACCGGCTCATATGAGGGATTCCAACAACAAAAAATGATAAGCCTGTTTCTGGTAGATAGCCCTTGAATGCGCGGCACTTCCGTTTTCCATGCGCTGGCTGAAACAACTCCTCTGGTGAGTGCATTGTATTAAGTTTTTTATTCAGGTAGTCGTAAGGAGTGTTTCCAAATGCCAAGATCAATTTTGGCTGAACAATCTTCAGGATTTTCTCATGAACAGGCCAACAAGTATCGGCGTCTTTATTATTTACGCCGCTCTCGTTGCGGCTTTGTTTGAATATCAAATTGCTGGCACACACATCTCTCAAATCATAGCCAAGGGCGTCAGCAAGCCGTTTTATGTGCCTCTGCAAAGGAGCTTGGCCGAGAGGCCATTCCCAAGCCTCATCCAGATAAGCATTCCGTGTCCTTTGAGGCAGTTCCTTTAAATTGTCTCCAATTGTTTGGCCTCCTTCTCCGCCCGGGTTAATACCCAATATGTAAATATCTCCACGTTTGAGGGAATCCTTTGAGCTATAGAGAGTTCCCCCGATTTCGTTCAAAATGGAGGAAAGAGTCTTCTCTGAAAAGTGAACGAAGTCCTGAATGTGCTTCATGTGCTGATCCTCCTATGTTGATTGCGCGTGAGCAGTTTGCGCCACCCAGGTTGCATGTAAATAGGAGCCGTAGGGTGGGTTTCGCCTCACTCTGCCCATCCTACCCGCGCTCTACCCATCCTCCCGCGATTTTATCCCTTTCGATTTTTTGAATTCAGACAAAATCCCTCCAATTTCGTTTTTGAACGAGGCTATGTAGTCATCCTGCATCCCTATGCTGCCGCTTGGGTGTGGCAAGCCGACGACTTCGACATTTTCAAATGTCTGGAACCCTACCCTGAATTTTCTACCACAAGGGAAAGGTTTGATATTAGGTTGCTTATACACTTGGCACTTACCAACGATTGACTCGAGTCGTGAAAGGATTTTAGGAGATTGCAGGCATTCAATTTGTCTGATGCCAAAAAGGAATATCACTTTGGGCCGCAGTGCCTCCACGATAGAGAGAAAATTGTCGACATGCTTCTGCTCAAGTAATTTCTTCGAAATGTCAACGCCCTTCATGTGTTTGGCTTGGGTGTCGCACCAATTGTTCTGAACAATAGTCTTTTCAAAATCGCCGCCAAGTGCGTCAGTTGATAAAGGGTGCCCCCACAGCCTGAACCACTTTATAATGTTTCGGTCATATTTCCAATTTAACGCTACGTTTCCATTAGCCAGCGCTTTATTGGAAAATGTGTGCTGAATATTTCGCAGGCGATCCACCAAATCCGGGTTATCGCCGCCATCGTCACCTCCCCATTCGTACCCACACAAAAAGATACCATTACGATCATTAAACCCTTGGAATTTCGAGGCGTGCAAAAACAATTCTGTTTTCATTTTACTCCAGCCTTTCAATGGTTGAGATTGCAACTTCTTGGGTTGAAGAATCACATATCATAACCCATCCTTCTTTCTTGCGGCGGGATGCGAATGATGTGTGGGATGCACTATGCAGCATACATCAAGATCATACATGTGTCTGACGGAGCATCCTCACACAAACCCCATCCTCCCCATCCTGACCCCCTTCGCCGCCTGCTCCAGCTCCAGCATACGGACAAGCTCGGGCTTGTCGGTGATGTCGAGGATATCCTGTTTGCCCTTGACCACCGCGAAATCTCCGGGTGTGAGGTGGGTGAGGTGCGATAGTGGCATTTCGGCCTCGGCTCCGAAGAAGTGCCTGAACGCAAGCTCGACCTGCGCCAATTTCAAAAAGCCGTATTCAACCTTGAAGGTGAAACGGCGCAGGCTTGCCTCGTCCAACTCCTGCATGAGATTGGTCGTGCAAATAAAGGGGTAGGGATGGCTTTCCATCCAGGTCAGCATTTCGTTGACCTGCGATATTTCCCAACCATGATGGGCGCCTTTGCGATCGCGCAAAAAGCTGTCGGCCTCGTCGAATATCAGCATGGCTCTTGCCGCGTGGGCTTCGTTGAAGGCTTGCGCGATGTTTCTTTCCGTTCCGCCCACCCAGCGGCTCATCAGGTCGCTGGCGCGTTTTTGGATGACTTCCAGGCCCAGTAATTCGGCCAGATGGCGGGCGAAGGCGGATTTGCCGGTTCCCGGCGCGCCGTACAGGCAGAGCGAGAATCTGCGACTGCTTTTGCTGACCAGCCGCTCGGCCAGTTCGCTCAAGTCCGTGTCGGCATTCAGGAGTTCGGGCATGAAGGGGCTGCCGCTCTCGTCCTTTTTCCGTGGAATGTAACCCAGCGTCGCTTTTTGCAGACTGTCTATCGTCCGCTCTATGGCATCGGCGGATTTAACCAGTTGAGCCGCGCCGACCGCCGTGTCGATGAAGGCGGGCGCGACATCGTATCGCCGGGCGTAATCGGCAATCCGCTCGTCTGAAAGTTCGACGTGGTGGCGGGCGCAAATGTTTTGCCAGATCGTCCGTTTGGCGGCCTGATCGGGTTTCTTGACTTCAAGGGCGTAGGCGAAGCGGCGAATATAGGCCGCGTCCATGTCCTCGATGTTGTTGGTAATCCAGATGACGGGCGTTTTGTTTCTTTCCAGAATGCGGTTGAAATAGAGCTTGGAGTCCTGTTTTTCCGAGAACTGATTGGCGCAAAAGACATCTTCCGCTTCGTCGAACATGATTACGGCATTGGCGTTGCCGGCAAGCAGGGTTTCTCCCAGCGACAGATCGGATGCCCTTGCTGCCCGGTTGTTGCCAGAATTTTCCGAAATGGCGTAAAGATCAACGCCAATATCCTTGGCGAGGGTCTTGCAAAGCTCGCTTTTCCCGGTTCCGGGAAGGCCGTACAACAGGATGTTCACGCCACGCCTGCCTTCCTTGATGGCATTGCCGAGAATCGCGCGAATATGCAGGTAATCATCCTCGATATATTTGAAATTGTCGCGCCTCAACGTGGCAACAGGCGGTTCGCCAAGCAGGATTTTCCTTATTTCCGCCACGCTGTCATGCGTAGAGCGGAGCACTCGATGAAATGAATCGGAAAGACCAATGTTCCCCGCGTTGTCCTTGATGACGACGCCATTTGACAGCAGCGGACTGTCAAAATTGAAGCTCTTTTCTATAATGAAGGTTGGCACGTTTGCCGCCGCGGAAAATGTCCCATACTCAAACCTGTTGTCTTTGTATGCGCCTGTGATTTTCAAATATAAATTGCGCATCAAGGGCAGCAATTGGCCATAGGTCATGTAGCGCAATACTGCCTGAAAGTCAGGCTCGATGCCGAATGCGGCAAACAGGGCATCCATGGATTTGTCGTAACCCTCTCGGGTAATGTCGACGATTGCTTGCCCGGCGAAGATGCCGCGCAGTGTTTTCATGTCGCGCGGCAATTTCTTCGCCTCTTCCTCGTCGCTGCCATGGTCTGGGCTCACATACATTTCACGGCCATCTTCATCGACAACCAACTTGTACGCGCGCCCGCGCAAATCCCATTCTTTCTCAAGATTCCTGCCGAGCAAATCTTGCGATACCCACTCCACCCAAGTAAGCAGGTCGTCCTCCTTGCTTCCGGGAAGCGATGATTTACTCAAATTGTTGAGGTAATAAAGGATGACCTGTTTCTCTTTCTCGTCCATTTTTCTGCTCCCGTGATGGCTTGCCGCTGGCGGCGGGGGAAGAAAGATCGCCCTCGACCGCCCGCCCCGTCAGAGAAGCTCCGCGCCGCTTGCTTCAGGCGGAGCTTCTCGACATGGCCCGGTTGGCATATTGACCATCGAGAGGGACAATTCGTGTCCCCGTCACGCGATAGGATGAACTCATGAAACTGACCCAAACCCTGCTGCTCAATGTGCTGCCCGATGAAGGGCAAGCCGGCATCACGACCGCCCGGTTGCAGGAAAAGCTGTGCGCCCTTGGCATGGAAACGACATGGCTCAAGTCGACCCGCCGTGCCCTGCAACGGCTGGAAGACGAGGGGCTGGCTTATTCGGAGCGCCAGGGGCGGCACCTTTATTGGCACAAGCATCCCGGCGTCGGCGGCATCGCCGCCAGCGCGCAAAAGCGCATGACGCTGGACGAGGCTCTGGCCCTGCGCGTGCTGAGCATTGCCGCCAAGGCTTATCAATTGCCTTGGGCGGTGCGGTCCGAATTGAACCCCATGTGTTACGCCGCGCGGCAACGGCTGGAAAAAACGCCTGTCGGCAATGAGCACAATGGCTGGGTGAATCGCATCGCCGTGCTGGATGAGGGCTTTTCCCGCCTGCCGCCGCCCGTGGCCCCTGCCGTGGCGGAAACGGTGTCGATGGCCTTGTTCAAGGCTCGCCGCTTGTCCTTGCGCTACCGTCGCGCCACGGATGCGGAACGGACGATTCTGGTGGAGCCGCTGGGCTGGGTGACGCGCAACCGGCTGCATTACCTCGTTGCCCGCCAGCCGGGCACCCCAGACATCCGCCATTACCGCATCGACCGCATTCAGGCCGCCACGATGGAGAGGCCGTTTTCTTATCCAAGGAACTTCTCCCTGAAATCCCATATCGAGGATGACAGCGCCTTCGACTATCCGGGAGCGGGCAAGAAAATTGAGGTCGTCCTGCGCTTCGATCACGCATGGGGCGCGCATCTGCTGGAAACGCCGGTCAACGAAACGCAAAGCATCGTGACCGAAAGCGCCAAAAATCTCACCGTTCGCTTCACGGCCTGGGACAGCGAAAGGCTGACGTGGTGGATACGCGGCTTTGGCCCGCATGTCGAGATTCTGGAACCGGAACATCTGCGCCTTGCGTTTCGGCAGGATGCCGGGAGATCCGTAAAGTTGTATGCAGGCAAGGAGAGCGAACCATGAGTGTTGAAGAAGCAACAATCCGGAGTACAACGATGAATGAGGCAATCACCGCCTACAAAGGCTTCGACAAAAACCTGAAAGGCCACTGGTGCTTTCAGTACGAAATCGGCAAGACTTACCAGCACGAAGGCAAAGTGGCGCTCAACAAGGGCGGGTTTCACTCCTGCATCTATCCGCTCGATATTTTCACCAACTACGGCCCTGTCGATAGCCGCTTCGCCGTGGTCAAAGCGTCTGGCAAGATCAAACGGGATGGCTGTTTTGGCTACAGGATCGCCAGCTCGACGATCACCGTAGAGGCCGAAATCGGTCTGCCGGAATTGATCGCTCATACAGTCGATTGGGTTTGGGGCCAATTGGAAAAATCCAGCGAGCAAACCCTTGTCGCTGGGGATTATTCCGTTGCCACGAATACCGGCACTCAAACGGTGGCTGCGAACACGGGCGACTATTCGGTTGCCGCCAACGCAGGTTTCAACTCGGTTGCCACGAACACAGGCAACTGCTCGATTGCCGTGAGCACGGGTGACAATTCCATCGCCACGAATACGGGCAGACACTCGATCGCCGCGACCACGGACGACGGCACGGTTGCTACGAACAAGGGCAAGTATTCTGTTGCCACGGCCACGGGCAGCGAATCAGCAGCCACGAACACAGGTTTCGAATCGGTTGCCGTGAATACGGGCAACCATGCAGTCGCCACGAACACCGGCGAGGCTTCGGTTGCCATGACCGCAGGTTGCTTCTCGGTTGCCGAGAACACGGGCTACAGCGCGCTTGCCCTGAATGCGAATGATTACTCCCGTGCGGAAGTCAACAGCGCCGAATCCATCGCCGCCTCGCTCGGTGTGCGGGGCCGCGCCCGCGCGGGAAGCGGCGGCGCCATCGTCCTCTGTCACCGCGACGGCATCGAAACCAGTATGGGTCACTTGATCCACATCCGCGCCAGCAAGGTAGGCGAGAACGGCATCAAGCCGGACTCCTGGTATGAACTCGACGCCAATGGCGAATTCGTGGAAGTTGGTTGAGCGCGAAACAATTGTGCCTTGCCTGACAAGAGGAAAATCAATGACCTCTTTTGATGTCAACTTTGATGAATTGCCTATTGAAATTCGTCATGGCCACGAGGTGCGCCCATGCGCAGAAATTTCGCAAGCGCTTTGGTTTTCTATTCAACATACAAAAGCAAGCCAATCGCACATTTGGTCTACAAGTTATTTCTGGATCGAGTATACGGCAGGCCAGATTGAAGTGGCGCGAGTGTCAGGTCGATTCAGTCACCCAGAAATTATAATCCCGTCGCTCGCTAGAGGAGTGTGCGTGGAGAATCGAAAATTGACGATTGGGCAGCGCATCCGATCAGGTTGGCTATTTCCGCCGATGTTTACTGCCGAGATTGTTTCTGAGAGCCACCTTTCCCCAACGAAAGATTTTATTTTAGGTGCAATAAAGGAATATCTGTTTGGCGTGCCGTGTTTCGATAAGCTTTTTGGTCTGCTGAGTGATGTGGGAGATAAATCACCAAGAATGGCAATGATCCAATTATCTAACGGCCGTCAATTGGAGGTAGAGGTGGAAGAAGTTGTAATGAATGGGGGGGTGTTCCAAAGGCGACTATTCGAGAAATCTTATGACTCAAATGATGTTTTACCAAGTAGCATTGCTTTGTGGGTAAATGCATGTAGGCACCCAAAATATCGACTACAAGTGATAAATGATTTTCCATGGATTGTTCGTGAGATTGAATTTTTGCCATTGAGCGTTTGTGATGATCGCTGGGACGATATTCTCTCATGGGTAACCACGGGCAGGCACCCGCAATATCGGATGCAAGCGATAACTGCCTTCCCGTGGATTATTCCTGTTCTCGAATTCTTGCCATTGAGCGTTGGTGAAGCAATCGACGCCGGGCATTCCGTGCTGCGCACATTTGCGCAGTACTACAGTGTGCAGTCGCATACGATAAGGCGGTTGCCCAAGCGCTCCTTTCTTGGCCTAGATCTTAATCAACTTGCCGAACTTGACTTGGTAGGCGACCTCATCAGGGCGATACTATGCCTAATTGATGGGATGAAACCAGATCACCAACCGAAAATATGCAGTAAAGATTTTGATTTTATCCTAAACATAGGATTTTGGATTCTTTGGCACTTGCGACTCGACGAGGATTCTGCTTTCATAAAGCGCCTGTCGGCTGAGCTTTTTAACAACGGGGTTAAATGTGCAAGGCGATTGCTCAGGCGTTTGTGCCCCACGCATAATGAGGAAGACCCATTTGATGGGATAACTGATTTTATTTTGTGCCGCACAATGCAAAATATCGGCCCTAATGAACCAATTTCATGTAAATTAATCGGGAATTTGTTCAAGGAAATGGTTTGCGCGGACGGGCTGAAATCGGCTTTCGTTGCCTCAGAGCTATGGCATGTTCAGCAATGGGAGAGGGAAAATGGCGCTGAAAAATTATCTTGGCCCGCACTCCTAGGCTCGCCAATGGCTGTGGAAAAACTATTTGCTTATGAGCTTACTGACTCAGCCATGCTGCTTGAAGAGGGGCGTGTAATGCGCCATTGTGTCTTTAGTCATGCCTCTTTATGTGCTTCAGGCAATAATTTCATTTACTCTCTACGTGCCACGGATGGAAAGCGAAAAGGCACGGTTCATATAGAGAAAAACGACAACAAACTTTCTATTATCGAACATAAAGCCTATGCCAATGGTAGCCCTGATCTTGAATCGCGGGCTGCGGCGAATCAGTTATTGGAATTCCTGCACGCCAATGTCCCGGCACCGCCATCCACATGAAGGCCCGTCGCCGACCAATAGCCCCGCTCACCCCAGTAGTTTGTGCTGATCGAGGCAGATTTCGAGAATTTCCAGGCGGGCCAGCGGGTCTTCGAGTTCCAGGAGTTTTTGCTTGACGAGGTTCTGGATGGGCAGGACTTCGGTGATGCGGTAGCCGACCCAAGCCGCTGTGTAGAGGCGGGTTTGAAAGCCGTTTCGACGACGGGTCAAACACGAAGAATCGGAACCGCGCCAACTGGTGCGATCAGACGCCAGGGTGATCGCTGGTTGGGGCAGCATGATCCGCGCACTGGCGCTTCTGACCGAAACTGACCTGTCTGGCAGAATGCGATAAAATGCATGAAATCTCAATGAAGAATCAGGCATGGCAACGACCGTTCCACCTTTCGTAAAGCCCATCCGGGGCGCCGCTGCTTGTCTTGCAGGCAAGTTGCAGGCCGGCCGTGTTTATCGGCGGGAGGAACTCGCGCGTCTGTCTACCGCAGTGGATAGGCATCTCCGTGAACTGGTGGCGGCAGGAAAGCTGAAGAAGCTTGCCCAAGGGCTTTACCACGCGCCGAAACAGTCCGGTTTTGGCCCGTTGCCGCCGGCTGACGATCAACTGGTGGAGGGGTTTCTGCGCGACAAGGAATTTTTGGTGTTTTCGCCTTCGGCCTACAACGCTGTTGGCCTTGGCACCACCCAACTCTATAACCGTACCCTGGTCTACAACCACAAGCGTCATGGTGTTTTCCGGCTCGGCGGCAGGCAGTTCGATTTCCGCATGAAGCCGCGTTTTCCAAAGAAGTTGACCCCCGAGTTTCTGTATGTCGATCTGCTGAACAACCTCGATGAGTTGGCTGAGGATCGTGATGCAGTCTTGTGTCAGGCGCGCAGCAAACTGTCTTCGTTCGACCCCGTTCGCCTGCAACGCGCTGCCGGCAGTTTTGGCAACGCGGTGACACGCAAACGCATCAGGGAGTGGATGAGAGCCTGATTTCCTGCATGCACGGAAAGATTTTGCTCAGTTGCTTGCGCTTGTCGCTGCTGAACGGAGCCTTGATCCCATGCTGGTCGAGAAGGATTACTGGATCATGCATTGCCTGTGGGGTTTGCAGGCACAGGGTTTCCAATTTGAACTGAAAGGCGGGACGTCCTTGTCAAAGGGCTTTGGCGTTATCCATCGTTTCTCCGAAGACATCGACATCCGCATCGAGCCGCCTGCCGACATGGATGTGAAGACGGGTCGTAATCAAGACAAGCCGACGCACGTTCGTTCGCGCCGCATGTATTACGACAGCTTGGCGGCGCGTATCAGCATTCCGGGTATCGACAGGGTTGAGCGCGACACGCAGTTTGATGATGACAAGATGCGCAGTGCCGGTATTCGCTTGATCTACTCGCCGCGCGCAACGGCTTTGGCCGGTATCAGGGATGGCATTTTGCTGGAATTGGGGTTTGATGACACAGCGCCCAATCGGGCGGTCATCATCTCGTCATGGGCGCTGGATGTAGCCAGGGACAGAGGCGTCACCGTGTTCGATAACCGTGCGGTAGCCGTACCCTGCTACGCGCCGGCATACACCTTTGTCGAGAAGCTTCAGACGATTTCCACCAAATACCGTCGCCTGGGCGAGGCAGAAACGCTCCCCGGCAATTTCCTTCGACACTACTACGATGCGTACTGCCTTCTTGGCCTTGAGGAGATACGGGCGTTCATGCGGGAGCCGGCCTACCAGGAGCGCAAGGCCGAACGCTTCCGGAGTGACGACGAGCAGGTGATTGCAAGAAACCCGGCCTTTCTCCTTGCCGATTCCGCACAGCGTGAACGCTTCGCCAGGGAGTACCGCAAGACGCAGGCGCTGTACTACCAGGGCCAGCCGGATTTCAATGCCCTGATAGCCCGGATTCATCAATACATTGACGTGATGTGAGGAGATGCCAGTACGCTTGGGCGCTTCAGGCAAATGTGCGTTGCCTGGGGTTATTTCGTTTCATCCTGTATCGGTATTTGTCAATAAATACCGATAAATCGGAGCTTGCGGAGCGTTCGCTCAACCCTGCAACTTGTGCTGATCGAGGTGGATTTCGAGGATTTTCAGCCTTGCCAGCGGGTCGTCGAGTTCCAGGAGTTTTTGCTTGGCGAGGTTCTGGATGGGCAGGACTGGGGTTTAATAAAATGCCTGCGCTCTCGTCCGCTGCAAGCGGATTGTTTTGAGACACGCCTTGATGCGCTGCGGATACTTGGCATCGGCGAGCATGGCATCCAATAATGTGAGCGCGTATTCGCACGCCTCGATGTCTCTGTCGATCAGCAATGTCAGTTGTTTGGGGGCTGGGAGAGCGTAGGGCAACAGATTGAATTCGTCAGCGAATTCTCCCGTCAGATGGCTGATTTCCAGATCCAGCTCGGCGAGCTGGTCTTTCAGAATCTGAACATAGCGCTTGAGTTTTTGCGGATCGAGCGACGCCAGATGCGCCTGGTCGATGTGCTCCAGCCGTAGTTGCAATTCAAGCAGTTCGAGCAAATTGCCCTTGGCGTAAGCTCGTTGACCTGTTGCATCAATTCGGTCTTGCGCCGTTTTTCTTCCGGATCGGTTTCGCGGTCCGGGTGCAGCGCGCCGACCAGCTTGCGGTAGACCTCGCGAATCGACTGGCTGATCTGCTTTTCCTCTTCCTCCTGTTGCGCCTCCCGGGCAAGTTGTTTGGCGGTTTTCTTGCGCATGGCCTGTTTTGCCTGGCGCTCATCCTCGCGCGCCAGGAGTTGTTCGGTGATGTGTTCAATGGCGCTTTCCGCCGAATCGAGGTCCACGTCGTCGAGGTTCAGACCGAAAACGTTTTCCAGGATCATTCTCTTGCCTTCCTGTTCCGCGGCTCGCTGCGCGGCTTGTTCCTCGTCGAAATCGGATTGACTGTATTTCGCATACAGCGCCTTGCATTCCGCGTCGTCCCTCCACTCCAGAATCTCCTGAACCAGGTTCAGGATGATGATGACAAGTTTTTTCTTTTCGGTTTTCGTGATGCCCTTGAAGCCATGCGCCTGGTCGAACGCGCGAACCGTTGCCAGGGTGCGCTCGATTTTCCGCTCCTGCAATGGGAGCAGATCGTTGGTATAGCGTTGTTTGAATGCGGCGATCGCGGTTTCCCAGTCGGCGATCAAATTCCGCTTGGCTTCAATCTTCTTGAGCAGGTTGTTGAACGCTTTTTGCTCCTTGCCCAGAAGCGCCGGTGTTTTGCTCACGATGCTGGCGGCCGGCAGCCGGCTCTTGGCCGACGGGCGTTCCTGGCGCGCTGGCGCGGGGTCATCCGGGAACAGCGATGCTTGGGGATCGTCGAATGATTTCATGGGCAGATCAGGTTTCGCGCGGAATCGGAAAACCCGCATTATCCCACCAGACCCCAGGGTCTCCGCGCTCGCCCGACATGGCCCGACTTGTCATGGCCCGTCAGGAAAATCGCTCACCCTCACCCCAGCAGCTTGTGCTGATCGAGATAGATTTCGAGGATTTCCAGCCTTGCCAGCGGGTCGTCGAGTTCCAGGAGTTTTTGCCTGGCGAGGTTCTGGATGGGCAGGACTTCGGTGATGCGGTAGCCGACCCAGGCCGCGTCGTCGAAGCGGTGCGGTTCGGGGATGCGCTTGGGGCCGATGTCCTTGACGATGCGCTGGAGCAGCGGCAGCAGCCGTTGCCGTTCGGGCGGCGGCGGCAGCGGCGGCGGTTCGGGCAGCAGTTCGACCGTGGCTTCGAGCAAATTGGCCGGGCCGACGTGCGACTCGATGATGCGAAAGCGCCGGCCGCCCTTGACGCCGATGAGCAGGATGCCGAGCTGTTCCATCTCCCAGGTAGCGATGCTGGCCAGCGTGCCGACCGGGTGCGGCACGGCGGCGCTGCCGGTTTCGCCGCCGCTGGCGATGAGGCAGATGCCGAAGGGTTTATCTTGTTTCATGCAATCGGCGGTCATGTCGAGATAGCGCTGCTCGAAAACCTTGAGCGTCATCAGACTGCCGGGGAAAAGCACGGCGTTGAGCGGAAACAGCGGCAGGCGCAGCGTTTCGACGGCGGCGCCAGCGGCGCGGGTGAAGTCGAACCAGCCCATTATTCCGTTCCCCAGCGCGGTAATAGCGTATGCGGCACGGCCAATTGGTCGAGGATGCGGGCGACGACGAAATCGACGAGATCGCTGGCGGCCTGCGGCTGGTGGTAGAAGCCAGGGCAGGGCGGCAGGATCGTCGCACCGGCGCGCGCCAGGCGCAGCATGTTTTCCAGATGGATGACGGAAAGCGGCGTTTCGCGCGGCGCCAGAATCAGCTTTTTCCCTTCCTTGAGCATCACGTCGGCGGCGCGCTCGATCAGGTTGTCGGCCAAGCCTTGGGCGATGGCGGCCAGGGTGCCCATCGAGCAGGGGCAGACGACCATCGCGGCGGGCGGATTGGAGCCGGAAGCGAGCGGCGCGAACCATTCCTCGCGGCCGTACACGGCCAGTAATTCCGGGTTGGCCGGCTCCAAGCGGGCCAGCAGGGCGGCGCGGGCTTCGGCCGGGCGCGACGGCAGTTCTAGCGCTACTTCCTGCCGGGCGACCACCTGCGCCGCCTGCGAGTACAAGAGTTGCACGCGGCAGCCGGCGGCGAGCAGGCAATCGAGCAGGCGCAGGCCGTAGGCGATGCCGGATGCGCCGGTCAGGGCGAGGCAGATGGTTGGGGGCACGGTGAATCTTCGCGGATAGTTTCAGTCAGCAGTTTAGCCGCGATCAGGCCGTTGAGGATACCGAAGACGAGGGCGGCGGCGGCGAACAGGGGGGCGAGCAGAAAGACGCCGTCGTGCGGGATCAGCCACAGGCGGGCGAGCAGCAACTGGCCGCCGATGTGGGCGAAGGCGGCGAATATCGAGAGACTGACCGGGCCGAACCAGCGCGCCGGCAGATGCCGGGCCAGACCGAGCGTCAACAGGCTGAAAAGGGCGCCGGTGAGCGAGAGAAAGAAGCCGGGGGCGAGAAAGTGACCGAGCAGCAGGCTGCCGGCCAGCACGCGCAGGATGCTGACCCAGACGGCGGTACCCCAGCCGTAACGCAGCAGCACGACCAGGGTGACGATGTTGGCGAGGCCCGGCTTGACGCCCGGCAGCGGCGTCGGAATGGCGGCATCGACCAGCGACAGGCCGACGGCGGCGGTGGCCAGCCAGGCGACGCGACGGTCTTCGGCGGTGACGGTGAGTTCGGAGTGCTTTGCGCGCGGCGGCGCCCTCTCCCTCGGCCCCTCTCCCACTTGTGGGAGAGACTGATGCAGCGCGGCGCTGTCGGCTTGCACCGCAGAACCAGAGGCTGGCGCGGAAGACCGATGTTCCCCTCCCCCCTCGCGGGGGAGGGGCCAGGGGAGAGGGGGAGGCGGCAAGGGAGACGGCAGCTGGTTCGCCCATTGCGCTTGCCTGCGCCGCGCATCCTCTGTAAGGACAGGCTTGAAGCCCGCCCCAACCTCCCCCTCTCCCCGGCCCTCCCCCGCGAGGGGGGAGGGAGAGCACAGGCAAGCCGCCTTGTCAGCACATTTCGCTTCACTGAATCGATTCTTGGGCAGGGTGCCCCGAAGGGGCGGGAGAGGGCGGTACTTCATGTCTGTATTTGCATCAAAGCCGCTCTAATAACTGAGAGAGTCGTAGAGGCGGGTACGCCCGGCGATTTGCAGGCTGACGCGGTTGGGAGCGCAGATGGCGATTTCGCCGGGGCGCGTCAGCCAGCCTTGGCGCACGCAGTATTGGCGCGGGCCGGGGTCGCTGACGATGCGGGCGCGGCCGGGTTCGATGGCGATGTGGGTGATGCCGAGCGGCCCGGCGACTTCCAGTTGGCGCCGGGCGTGCAGATCGACTTCAGCGAAAATCCGGCCTTCCTGGCGGATGATGGCGCGCTCGCCGAGGCCGCCCTGCCAGAAGCGCGGGATGCTCAGGCCGACGAGCAGGGCGGCGGCGGCGATGACCAGCCAGTCGCCGGGCCGTAGCAGGGCCAGCCAGGGTTTCAACTGCCGGCCAGGCTGCGGTGGCGCACCAGTACCCGGGCGTGGCTGGCGAATTCGCGGGCCAGCCATTCGGCGATGTACACCGAGCGGTGCTGACCGCCGGTGCAGCCGATGGCAACCGTCAGATAGCCGCGGCTGTCGCGGATGTAGGCGGGCAGCCAGTCGCTGATGAAGCGGCCGATGTCGTCGCGCATGCGCAGGACTTCGGCCTCGGCTTCGAGAAATTCGATGACTGGCCGGTCGCGTCCGGTGAGCGGGCGCAGCGCCGCGTCGTAGTGCGGATTGGGCAGGCAGCGGACATCGAAGACCAGATCGGCGTCGAGCGGAATGCCGTGCTTGAAGCCGAAGGATTCGAACATCAGGGTCAGGCCCTGGCCTGGCTCGGCCTCGATGAACTGGCGCACCCATTCGCGCAGCGCTGCCGGTTTCAGCTTGCTGGTGTCGATGCGGTGACCAAGGCTGCCGATGGGTTCGAGCAATTCGCGCTCGCGGCGGATGGCTTCTTCCAGCGTCCGCCCGGCGTCGGCCAGCGGATGCCGGCGGCGCGATTCGGAATAACGCTTGAGCAGGGTTTCGCCATCGGCGTGCAGATAGAGGAGAGTCGGGTCGATGCCCGCTTCCGCCAGTTCTACCAGTTTTTCCGGCAGGCGCTCGATGCCGCGCCCGGAGCGGGCGTCGATGGCCACCGCGACCTTGCGCGTGTGCTCCCCCTCCTGGAGCATGTGGAGTAATACCGGCAGCATCGCCACCGGCAGATTGTCCACGCAGTAATAGCCGGAATCTTCGAGCAGATGGAGGGCGACGGATTTGCCGGAGCCGGAGAGGCCGCTGATGAGTATGAGTTGCATGTGGGGCAGGATAATCAAGGCGCTGCGCCCCCGCAAGCCGGGGCATGATAGATTTGGGTGAGCGCCGCCCGATCAATATAAAACGACCATGCCACCAACTCTGCTCGAATTGCCCTTTCTCGCCGAACTGACGGCCTTGCGGCGTGATCTTCACGCCCACCCGGAACTGGCTTACGACGAACGCCGTACCGCCGATCTGGTGGCGGCCGAACTGGCGCGCTACGGGCTGGAAGTGCAGCGCGGCATGGCCGGCACCGGCGTCGTCGGCGTGCTCAAAGCGGGTAACTCGCCGCGCATGATCGGCCTGCGCGCCGACATGGATGCGCTGCCGCTCACCGAATTGAACCAATTTCCGCATCAATCGAAACATCCGGGCAGGATGCATGCCTGCGGTCACGATGGCCATACCGCCATGCTGCTCGGCGCGGCCCGCTATCTGGCGGCGCATCCCGATTTTTCCGGCAGCGTCGCCTTCATTTTTCAGCCGGCCGAGGAATCGGAAGGCGGCGCTGCGGTGATGATCGAGGACGGCCTGTTCGAGCGCTTTCCGGTCGATGCGGTGTATGGCCTGCACAATTGGCCGGGCCTTCCGGTCGGTCAGATGATGGTGCTGCCGGGGCCGGTGATGGCTGGCACCTGCACCTTTGAAATCAGCGTGCGCGGCCACGGCTGCCACGCCGCCATGCCGCATCAGGGCGTCGATGTCATCGTCGCCGGGGCGCAGTTGGTGCAGGCGCTGCAAACGGTGGTCAGCCGCAATCTGCACCCCGGCGAAGCGGCGGTGGTCAGCGTCACCCAGTTCCACGGCGGTGAGGCCTGGAACGTGATTCCCGAGGAAGTCGTGCTGCGCGGCACTATTCGCAGTTTCAAGGCCGAGGTGCAGGAGGCGATCGAGCGCGCCATCGAGCGCCTGTGCAGCGGCGTCGCCGCCGCCAACGGGGCGCAGATCGGCGTGCATTTCGACCACCGTTATCCGCCGACCGTGAACAGCCCGGCCGAAACCCGCTTCTGCCAGGAAGTCGCCGCTGCCGCGCTGGGTGAGGAGTGTGTGCTTACCGACGCACTACCGTCGATGGGAGCGGAAGACTTCGCCTACATGTTGCGCGAGAAGCCGGGCTGCTATGCCTGGCTCGGCAATGGTGTCGGCGGCGGCTCGCTGCACAATCCGTATTACGACTTCAATGACGAATTGCTTGCTCTCGGCGTCAATTACTGGGTGCGTCTGGTGCAGCGGGCGCTGCCGCAGTAAGGGCATCCGGGGAGACGCAGGCCGGCTGATCCGCCGGCTGTGCCGGTTCGCTGCGGCTCGGCGGCGGCCGACCGCAGCCAAGACAATGCCCGGAATCGGGGTCGGCCATGCAGATGCCGACGCAGACATAAAAACTTTCTTCCGGCGTATTCATTCAGATGAGTATGAAGCGCTGTTGCTGGTCGCGCACGGTTTTGACCGCCTCGCTGGCTTCTTCGCGGCTGATGCGAGCAAGCATGGCGAGGTGGAGACGCTGGTCGCGAGTTCTGAGTTCCGGGAAGTGCAGGGTGTGAACGCCAGCGTCGTCGTCTGGATTGTGGACGATGCCGAGGCGGTCGATGCTGATGCTGAATGGCGTCAGGCACAGCGCCGATTCCGGCGCCAGCAGAAAATCGCCGAGTGCGTCGAGCAGTGATTCGGGCGTCAGGGTTTCGGATATCTGTTGCAGGCGGGCGTCGAGTTCGCTCAGGTGGCGGGTGCGCACCTCGAACTCGGTGTCGGCGGCGATCCTGTGCAATACGGTGAGATGGGCGCGCTCGCTTTGCGCATCGGCGCGCAGGCCATTGCGTTCGTCGCGCAGGGCCTTGAGGTGCGTCTGGAAGGTGTGCAGCAGGCTTTCCAGCGCCCGCTCGCGCAGACGCATGCGCAGGTCGTCGAGATCACAGCGCGGCTCGGTCAGCGTCTGGTTGGAGAAAAACAGTACCCGTTGCGGCACGTCGTTCTCGATCATATCGCCGCGGCACTTCATGCCGAGTTGCTGTTTTTCCTGGCGGCGGGCCACCAGCACGGCGTGGAAATGATCTGCCTCCCACGAGGCCGGACTGCTCAGGAAATCGCGCACCGCCTGGCTGCGTCCGAGCATCTGGTCGATATCGTCGGCGGTGGCGAACAGCGCATGAACCAGTGGATTGTCGGCGAAGGATTGGCGGTCGATGGTGGTCGGCCCCGGCAGCGCGTCGACCAGATTGGCGCAGTAATCGAGGGCATGGGTCAATGGCGTGGCCAGACGCTGATCGAATTGGCCGGCGGCGCGCAGTAGCGGATCGACCTTCGCGGCAACCCGGGTCAGCGCATCGGCTAGTTGCGGATCAATCGGCGGTACAGGCTTGAGAAAATCGACGATGGCAGAGAGAAAGTTCATGCAGTTTCGCGGCAGGCTCGATTGCAATCAGCGCAGCCGGAAACCCATGATGCTGCTCGTCAGGTGCAGGTTCGGCTGCTTGTCCAGCCAGTCGCGGGCGGTGGTCAGTGAATCGATCACCGCGATCGGGTAGGAAACCAGTTCTGGCGCCGTGAGAATCTTCAGGATCAACTGGCCGAGGGTCGTGTCGCTGGTCAGGAAAACGATCCGACAATTCGGGTGCGAGAGGTAGGCGCCGTAGTGCAGGGCCGACAGTTCGACGAAGACGTCTTCCGACAAAGTGTCCGCGGCGCTCTCCGGCAGATCGTAGATGACATAGCGCCCCTCGTCGAAGCGGGCATCGGCATGCATTCGACCGGCCGAAGCGAGCAGATCCGGGGGCGTGATGCGATCGGAAAAAGTCACCAAAACGCCTTCGGGTTCCCAAACGATTTCGTATGACATTTGTATTATCTCGTGGGGCTCGGGATTGCGCCGGGCCGTCAGCAGCAACCCGCCGCTGTCTTTTTCAATGCTACGCTAAAGTCAGGGTTTGTGCACAGGGGAAAGGTCAGGCAGCAGGATGCGCCAAGCTTCGTGCGCTTGCTCTGAGTCGGGCGCTTACAACTGTCCCGCCGCGCGCAGCCACTGGTCGACCGGCTCCGGCTGATAGGCGGCCATCTGGGCGAGGAGGCGCTCGGGATCGGCGTCGGCCAGCGCCATGGCCCGGTTTTGCGGGCGCAGGAAGCCATCGGCGACGGCGCGCTCGAACATCGCCAGCAAGGGATCGTAGAAGCCATTGACGTTGAGCAGTCCCATTGGCTTGGCGTGAAAGCCGAGTTGCCCCCAGGTCAGCACTTCGCAGAATTCCTCCAGGGTGCCGAAGCCGCCGGGCAGGGCGATGAAGCCGTCGGCCAGTTCGGCCATGCGCGCCTTGCGGGTGTGCATCGAGTCGACCACCTCCAGACGGGTCAGCGCCCGATGCTCGACATTGCGCCCGGCCACCTCCTTGCCCATCAACGCCTCCGGGATGACGCCGATGACGCTGCCGCCGGCCGCCAGGCAGGCATCGGCGATAAGGCCCATGAGGCCGATGTTGCCGCCGCCATAAACCAGCTCGACGCGGCGCTCGGCGAGCAAGCGGCCAAGGTGCTCGGCGGCGTCGCGGTAGAGGGGATGGCTGCCGGCGCGGGCGCCGCAGAATACGCACAGTCGTTTCATGATGGGGTTTTGCCGGTTAGCCGCAGGACGATGGTTTCCGGCGGGCAGTTGAAGCGGATGGGGAGAATGCTGGTGCCGACGCCGGCAGTGACGAAGGTCGGCGCTGGCACATCGGGGATCCAGCCATAGGCATGGCGCAGCGGCGAGGCGCCGGGCGTGACCAGGGCGCCGACAAAGGGCAGGCGGAACTGGCCGCCGTGCGTATGGCCGGCAAAGGCGACCAGGGTGCGGGCGGGCAGGGCCGGGGCGTTGGCCGGGTCGTGCATCATGACGATCAGCGACGCCGCTTCCGGCGCCTGGGCGAAAGCCTGCTCTGGCCGGGCATGGCCGCTCATGTCGTCGCCGATGCCGGCCAGCCACAACGAACCCGCTGCCGTCGGCAGCGGCACGGCGGCATTTTCCAGCACCGTAATGCCGGTGCTTTGCAAGTCCTGCCGGATCTGTTCGCCGTCATGCCACCAGTCGTGGTTGCCAAGCGTCGCATAGACGCCGAGCGGCGCCTTGAGGCGGGCGAGTTCACCAGCGATGGCGGCGGGTGCGAGCGGCTCGCCGCCGAGCACATGCTGGATCACGAAATCGCCGGGCAGCAGGATCAGGTCGGGCCGGCTGGCGTTGAGCTGGTCGACGACGCGGCGCAACATCGGTAGTCCGGCGTGCGGCGCGCCGCTGTGCAGATCGGCGGCGACGGCGATGGTCAGCGTCGGGCCGGACCAGCCTGCCGCCGTCAGCGCCAGCTCGCGCTGTTGCAGCCAGCCCGGTTCAAAGCCGAAGCTCCAAACGGCCAAGCTGATTACGGTCAGCCGGACGATGAGCCGCAGGCGCTTCAACTCAAAAGCCGCCCGTTTTCAGCCAACGCGCCTTGCGCCCGTGGCGGGCGGCAAGGGCGTCGATGCGCGCGCTCAACAGATAGCCGTAGGGGCTGGAAAAATCGAACCAGAAGTCGAGCGGCGCGTTCATCGCGGTTTCTGGTCGGGCGGGATTACTCGCTGGCGATGGTGCGGCCGATCACCAGACGCTGGATGTCGTTGGCGCCTTCGTAAATCTGGCTGATGCGCACGTCGCGGTAGATGCGCTCGACCGGGAAGTCGCGGGTATAGCCGACGCCGCCGTGGATCTGGATGGCGTCGGAGGCGATTTTCTCGGCGGCTTCCGAGGCGAACATCTTGGCCATCGAGGCTTCCTTCAGGCAGGGCTTGCCGGCATCCTTCAGGGCGGCGGCGCGCCAGACCATGAGGCGGGCGGCGTCGAGCAGGGTGTTCATGTCGGCGAGACGGAAACTGACGGCCTGATGCTCGATGATCGGCACGCGGAAGGTGATGCGTTCCTTGGCATAGCGCACAGCGGCCTCGAACGCGGCGCGGGCCATGCCGATGCATTGGGCGGCGATGCCGATGCGCCCGGCTTCGAGGTTGGACAGGGCGATGCGGTAGCCATCGCCTTCCTTGCCGAGCAGCGCCGAGGCCGGCAGGCGGCAGTTCTCGAAAAGAATCTGCACGGTGTCGGAGGCATGCTGGCCCATCTTTTCCTCGGTGCGGCCGACGATGAAGCCCGGCGTGTCGGTCGGCACCAGGAAGCAGGAAATGCCCTTCTTGCCGGCGGCCTTGTCGGTGACGGCGAAGACGATGGCCATCTGGGCATGCTTGCCGGTGGTGATGAATTGCTTGACGCCGTTGAGCACGAAGAAATCGCCGTCGCGGTCGGCGCGGGTGGTGATGGCGGCGGCGTCGGAGCCGGTGTGCGGCTCGGTCAGGCAGAAGCAACCGAGTTTCTCGCCGCGGGCCAGCGACTTCAGCCATTTCTCCTTCTGCTGCTTGCTGCCGTACTTTTGCGTGATGCCGCAAGCCAGCGAGTTTTGCACCGAGACGATGGTCGAGGTGGCGCCGTCGCCGGCAGCGATTTCTTCCAGCGTCAGTACCAGCGACATGTAATCCATGCCGGCGCCGCCCCATTCCTCGGGCACGACCATGCCCATGGCGCCGAGTTCGCCGAGTTCCTTCAGAGCCTCGGCCGGGAAGGTGTGGTTCTTGTCCCATTCGGCGGCGAAGGGCGCCAGGCGCTCCTGAGAGAAGGCGCGCATCGAGTCGCGGATCATTTCCTGTTCTTGCGTGAGTATCATGTTGCTTCCTCTCGAGTGTATTTTTGCAAAGTGGTCAACCAGACGCCGGTGATGACCAGCAGCCCGCCGCCGAGTACCGACGGGCCGGGGCGTTCGTCGAGTAGCAGGGCGGCTTGCAGTACGGCGAAAACCGGTATCAGGTTGATAAAAATCGCGGCGCGGCCAGCGCCCAATTGCTGCACGGCGGCGGTGAACCAGGTATAGCCGATGGCCGTGCCGAACACGGCGAGGAACAACATGCTGCCCCACACTCGCCACGACCATTCTTCGATCATAATAGCGCCCTGCGTCAGGGCCGCCAAGCCGAGCAACACGGCGCCGGTGAAGCAAGCGTAGAGCGTTGTCGCCAGCGCCGAGAAATGGCTGCTCGCCCGCCAGCCGATGAAGGTGTAGGCGGTCCAGCACAGCACGCAGCCGACGATCAGGCATTCGCCGATACCGACCGAGCCGCGCAGCAGGGACAGCGGGTCGCCGTTGCCGATCACCGTCAGGCAGCCGGCCAGCGCGATGGCGCAGCCGAGCGCCTTTTTCGGCGTCATCTGGTCCTTGCCGGCGAGCCAGGCGAGCAGCAGGATGACCACCGGATTAAGGGCGACGACCAGAGCGCCGCGCCCGGCGGAAATGTGTTGCAGGCCGTAGAAGAAGCAAATGGCATAGAGAAAAATGCCGAAAAAGCCCAAGGCCCAAACCAGCCCCCAGGTTTTGCCATCGCGCGGCAGCGGGATGCCGCTGCCGCGCAAGAGCATGACGCCGGCCACGATCAGGCCGGCGACGACAAAACGCAACGCGGCCACGGCCAGCGGCGCTGTGACTTCGCGGGCGATGATTCGCCCGGCGATCCAGGTGCCGCCCCACATGGCCATCGCCAGCACCAGCTTGACGTAGGTCAGCGCCAGGCCGTGCGGGGCCGGCATTCAGAGCATTTCCACCGCCAGAGCCGTGGCTTCGCCGCCGCCGATGCACAGGGCGGCGACGCCGCGCTTCTTGCCGTATTTCTTCAGCGCGCCGAGCAGGCTGACCATGATGCGGGCGCCGGAAGCGCCGATCGGGTGGCCGAGGGCGCAGGCGCCGCCATGCACGTTGACCTTGGCCGGGTCGAGCTTGAGGTCGTGCAACGCGGCCATGGTGACCACGGCGAAGGCTTCGTTGATTTCGTACAGGTCGACCGCATCGGTCGTCCAGCCGGTCTTGGCGAACAGTTTTTGCATGGCGCCGACCGGAGCCGACGGGAACAGCGCCGGCAGGCCGGCATTGGTGGCGTGGCCGACGATGCGGGCAAGCGGCTGCAAGCCCAGTTTTTCGGCCTGCGAGGCGCGCATCAGCAAGAGCGCGGCGGCGCCGTCGGAAATGGACGAGGAATTGGCGGCGGTAACCGTGCCGTCCTTCTTGAAGGCTGGCTTGAGCGTCGGGATCTTGTCGACGTTTACCGCGAACGGGCCTTCGTCCTTGTCCACGACGACATCGCCCTTCCTGCCGGTGACGGTGACCGGGGCGATTTCCCAGGTAAAGCTGCCGTCATTGCTGGCGGCGATGGCGCGCTGGGTCGAGCGAACCGCGAATTCGTCCTGGGCGGCGCGGGTAAAGCCATAGCTGGCGGCGCATTCCTCGGCGAAAGTGCCCATCAGGCGGCCGCGGCTTTCCGGAGAATAGGCGTCCTCCAGACCGTCGAGGAACATGTGGTCGAGCAGTTGGCCGTGGCCGAGGCGGTAGCCGCCGCGCGCCTTGGGCAGCAAGTAGGGGGCGTTGGTCATCGACTCCATGCCGCCGACCACGGCGACGTTGTAGGAGCCGGCGAGGATGCCGTCGTGGCCGAGCATGGTGGCCTTCATGGCCGAGCCGCAGACCTTGTGGATGGTGGCGCAGCCGGCGGAGAGCGGCAGCCCGCCCTGCAACGCGGCCTGGCGGGCCGGCGCCTGGCCTTGGCCGGCTTGCAGCACGCAGCCCAGCAGCACTTCGTCGACCAGGCTGGCGTCGATGCCGGCGCGCTCGACCAGCGCCTTGATGGCGACGGCGCCGAGATTGGCGGCGGTCAGGCCGGCAAAAGCGCCCTGGAAACTGCCCATCGGGGTGCGGGCGGCGGAAACGATAACGATAGGATCTTGCATGTTGGATTCTCTCCTTGCGGGTTCGTTGTGGGAGTGCGGAAAATCAATCCTCAATCGCCGCAAGCGCCGCCGCGTAGCGGGCCGCCAGATCGTCGGGCTTGTCCACGGTGATGCCGAGATTGTGCACGTGGCCGTCCCGGAGGCCGTAGATCCAGCCGTGCACAGTGAGTTGCTGGCCGCGGCACCAGGCGTCCTGGACAACGGTATTGTGGCAGACGTTGACGACCTGTTCGAGCACGTTGAGTTCGCACAGGCGGTCGTGGCGCTTTTCCTCCGCCAGATTGTCGATGGCGGCGGCATGTTTGTTGCGCACATCCTGCACGTGGCGCAGCCACAGGTCGACGAGACCGACGCGGCTGCGGTTGAGCGCGGCCTGCACGCCGCCGCAGCCGTAGTGGCCGACGACCATGATGTGCTTGACCTTGAGCACATCGACCGCGTACTGGATCACCGACAGGCAGTTGAGGTCGGTATGGACGACGACATTGGCGACATTGCGATGCACGAACACTTCGCCGGGCAAGAGACCGACGATCTGGTTGGCCGGCACGCGCGAATCGGAGCAGCCGATCCAGAGGAATTCCGGGGTCTGCAGGTGGGCCAGCTTGTCGAAATAGTCCGGGTCGATCTCGCGCATCTGGCGCGCCCAGGCGCGGTTGAAGTCGAACAGGCGGGAGAGGTTCTCGTTGCGCATCTCCGCCTCCGACCAATTGTCGAGGTCGAGAGCGAGGAATACGGAATTTTCGACCGGCGTCGGGTAATAGGCCGGCGTCTCGCAAAAGCCCAGTTCGCGGTACAACTTCACGGCTATGCGCATGTTGGGCAGGGTGTCGAGTAACAGACGTTTGTAACCGATGGCCTTGGCCGCCTTGATCGCCGCCAGCGCCAGCGCCCGGCCGATGCCGCAGCCGCGCGCGGCCGGCTCGACGTAGAGGCGCTTCATTTCGCAGATGCCGGGGGAGAATTGGCGGACGCCGACACAACCGACCGGCCGGCCTTCGACTTCGGCACAGAAGAGGCGGCCGTCCGGCTCGACATAAGCGCCGGGCAGGGTCGCCATTTCCTGGTCGAAATCCTGGAAGGACAGGTCGACGCCGAGCCAGGCGGCGTAATTGCGGCAAAACTGGCGAACCTGCTCAAGGGCGTCAGTATCGGCGGCGGTGAGGGGGCGTATGATCATGGTCATAAGCTGTATGGTACCCTGCCTGCCCCCAATTGAATGTAATTTCATGCTCCTGCGGTATCCCCAGGCCCAGCCGCCGGCCGCCGGCGAGCGCAGCGAGGTTGCTCCCGGCGTTTTCTGGCTGCGCATGCCGCTGCCCTTCCAGCTCGATCACGTCAATCTCTGGCTGCTGCGCGACGGCGACGGCTGGAGCATCGTCGATACCGGCTTTCCCGACGACACGACGCGCGCTATTTGGCGGCGGATCATCGCCGACCTCGATGGGCCGGTGCGTCGGCTGATCGTTACCCACTTCCATCCCGATCATTTCGGCCTTGCCGCCTGGCTGCTGGAAGAAACCGGCGCCGTCCTGTGCATGACCAGCGGCGAGTTCCTCACCGCCCATGCGGTATGGCACGAGACGGGCGGCCACGGTTCCTCCTTCATGGTCGAGCAGTTCCGCCGGCACGGCCTGGACGAGGCGCGCCTGGGCCAGTTCGCCGGGCGCGGTTCCGGCTACCGCAAGGCGGTGCCGGCGCTGCCCGAGCACTACCATCGCCTTTTCGCCAACCAGCGCCTCGCCATCGACGGCCGCGCGTGGCGGGCGCTGGTCGGCCACGGCCACGCACCGGAGCATCTGGCGCTTTACTGTGCGGAACTGGGCGTGTTAATTTCAGGCGATATGCTGTTGCCAAAAATTTCCACCAATATCAGTGTATTCGCGGCCACCCCCGATGCCGACGCGCTGGCTTGGTATCTGGATTCGCTGGACGATCTGGAGCGTGAAATTGCCGATGACGAAACCCTGGTTCTGCCTTCGCACGGGCTGCCTTTTTACGGCATGGCGGCGCGGGTGCGGGCGCTGCACACGCATCACGTCGAACGCCTGGGCGTGCTGGATGCCTATTGTCAGAACGCGCCGCAGAGCGCGGCCGGCGTGCTCGACGTGCTGTTCCAGCAGGCGCTCGATGTCCACCAAACGATGTTCGCCATGGGCGAGGCGATCGCCCATCTCAACCACTTGGAACAAACCGGGCGGCTGTCGCGCAGCGTCGACGCCGACGGCGTGATTCGATTTCAGCGGCCGCGGGAACACGCCGCCGCGCATTGACAGAGGAGTTCACAAATGTCGCAACAAACCGCAGAACAGGGTTGCAGCCTGCACAATCCGGCCGAGATGGCCAAGACCTATGCCGAGGTGGCGCAGCGCGCCTCGCGGCTGATTGGTCAGTTCATGGAAAAGCAGACCAAGGAGGGCGTCGATGCCCCCAGCGACGAACTCGGCGTGGCCCGCGCTTTCATGGATCTGTCGGCGCGTCTTTTAGCCAATCCGTACAAGATCGCGCAGACCCAGATGAACATGATGTGGGACTACTTCTCGCTGTGGCAAAACACCTCGATGAAGATGATGGGCTTGCCGGTGCCGGCGCCGGTCGCGGCGCCGAAAAAAGGCGATAACCGCTTCAAGAACGAGGAATGGGAAGAGCATTTTCTGTTCGACTTCATCAAGCAGTCTTATCTCATCACCGCCCGCCACATCCATGATTCCGTCAGCGACATCGACGGCCTGGACGGGCAGACGCAGCAGAAGGTCAATTTCTTCACCCGCCAGTACATTGATGCGCTGTCGCCCTCCAATTTCGCCCTGACCAACCCGGAAGTCTTCCGCGAAACGGTCAACAGCCACGGCAAGAATCTGCTCAAGGGTCTGAACAATCTCCTCCACGATGTCGAAGCCGGCGATGGCCAATTGCGCATCCGCATGACCGACACCTCAGCCTTCGAGATGGGCAAGAACGTCGCCACGACGCCGGGCAAGGTGATTTTCCAGAACGAACTGTTCCAGTTGATCCAGTACGACCCGCAGACGCCGGAGCAATACAAGAAGCCCTTCCTCATCGTGCCGCCGTGGATCAACAAGTACTACATCCTCGACCTGCGCGAAAAGAATTCGCTGGTCAAGTGGGCAACCGAGCAAGGCCACACCACCTTCATCATGTCCTGGGTCAACCCGGATGAAAAACTGGCCGAGAAAAGCTACGAGCACTACCTGCGCGAAGGCGCGCTCGAAGCCCTCAACCAGGTCTGCGCCCAGACCGGCGAGAACAGCGTCAACATGGCCGGCTACTGTCTGGGCGGCACCCTGCTCATGACCCTGCTTGCCTACATGACGGCCAAGAAGGACAAGCGCGTCAATACCGCGACCTTCTTCACCACCATGATCGACTTTTCCGAACCCGGCGAACTGGGCGTATTCCTCGACGAAGGCGCCGTTTCCGGCCTCGAAAAGCGGATGAACGAGCGCGGCTACCTGGAAGGCTCGGAAATGGCCGGCACCTTCAACATGCTGCGCGCCAACGACCTGATCTGGTCCTTCGTCGTCAACAACTACCTGATGGGCAAGGAGCCTTTTCCCTTCGACCTGCTCTACTGGAACTCCGATTCCACGCGCATGCCGGCCGCCATGCACAGCTTCTACCTGCGCAACATGTATCTGGCCAACCAGCTCAAGGAGCCGGGCGGCATTACCCTCGATGGCGTCAAGATCGACATCGGCAAGGTCAAGACCCCGTGCTATTTCATCTCCACCATCGAGGACCACATCGCGCCCTGGAAGAGCACCTACATGGGCGCCCGCCTGCCCTCCGGCCCGACCAAGTTCGTCCTCGGCGGTTCCGGCCACATCGCCGGCATCGTCAATCCGCCGGTCGCCAACAAATACGGCTACTGGACCAACGAAGCCACCGACGGCAAGCTGCCGGAAAGCCCGGAAGATTTCCTTGCCGGCGCCACGCAAAACGCCGGCTCGTGGTGGACGCACTGGCACCAGTGGGTCACCGGACTGCCGGGCGGCGCGGCCAAGGTCAAGGCGCGCCAGTCGGAATCCGGCCCGCTGAAAGTCATCGAAGCAGCGCCCGGCAGCTACGTCAAATTCCGTCTGGATGCCCAGAAAAAGACCTGAAGCGGTGTATTAACGCCAAAACCAACGGGAGGCCGCGGCCTCCCGTTTTTTTGTGACCCCTGCCGCTGCTGTTCTCACTTGAGAGAACGGCGGGCGGCTTGCCGGGTTCAATGCGGGGTGGTCAAAGGCAAGCGCGGCAGGCTGGGCCACTCGATGGCGTCGAGCATGTTTTTGACGATGAGGCCGAGTTCGGTGTCGCCGGTGATTTCCAGTTCGCGCTTGAAGAACAGGGTGTCCGGGTCTTCCTGGCGGGTGAGCAGTTGCAGGTAGGCGGAGAGATCGGCGGCGAAGGCCAGGTCGGGTTCGCGTTCGGGGCGGAAGACCGGGCGGAACAGGCCATCGCGGTAGGTGTAGGTGGCTTCGCCGCCAGTGTCGAGGACGCGCACGCGAAACAGTTTGTCTTCGAGCGGAGCCAATTCGCTGGCCGGCAGCAGCTTCATTTTCTGCGCCGCGTTGAGAGCGGCGACGAGAGTGAGCGTATGCGGCCATTGCGGCAGCCGTCCGCCGAGGCGGGCGATGAAGGAGGGCAGGCGGAACTTGGGCACGGTGACTTGGGCGTTCATGGTGGTTTTTCCCTCAAAACTGCACGCAACTGGATTGCTTCGCTGCGCTCGCAATGACGGTTATTCCAGTCATTGCGAGGAGCGAAGTGACGAAGCAATCCAGAAATGGCGACATTTGAACCTCTAGTCAGGCGCCCAGACGGGCGAGGGCTTGGGCGTGGTGCTGGACGATGCCGGCATCGCCGAACCAGTAGCCGTCGACCAGGCCGCTGCTGCTCCAGGCGCTGCTGTCCGCTGTGACGGGCTGGCCGTTACGGGCGGCGTCGAAGGCGGCGATGATGGCCGCCATGTGTTGCTGCTGCGGACTCAGGCGGATGATGTCGATGCCCAGCGCCAGCATGTCGGGGATTTCGTGCAGCAGGCAGTAGCTTTGCGCCGACATGGTCTGGATGCCGTTGATGGTGAGGAAATCCTGCCCTTCGCGCGTTTTCAGCGTCAGCCCCTCGGCGTGATCGAGGCACTTGAACTGGCAGTCGTCCTTGTTCAACTCGTAATGGCGGGCGGTGAAGCAGCGCGCCGAGAAGGCCAGGGGAATCTTGCCGAAAACGAGCACCTCGGTTTCGACGCCATCCGGCCTATTCCGGTGCAGCGGCTCGATCAGCGAGCGTGGCGCTTCCAGCGGCGGCACCCAGCGTTTCATGCCGTAGCGGGCGAAGGTGGCGAGCGTCGCCTCGTTGTAGATGTTCAGATGCGGCCCGGCGACGAAACCACCCGCGTGACCCTGCGCCAGATTGACCGCGCCCAGATCGTTGGCCTCGACCTTGCAGCCGGCTTCGTCGATCAGGCGGCGCAGCGCCTTCAAATCGCTTTCCGATTCGAGCAGGGCCTGCGCCGAAACGACGACTTCCTTGCCGGCGTCGGTCAGGTCGCGGGCCAGGCCGATCCAGTCGGCGGTGCGCAGTTGCTGGCGGCGCGAGCAGACGACCTCGCCGACGTAGATGATGTCAAGCGCCGGGTTTTGCGCCATCTCGGCGTAAAAATCCATGACCTCGGCCTTGGGCCAGAACCAGAGCAGGGGACCTAGTGCAATCTTCATGCGAACCTCATCGCCACGGCCGGTTGTAAGCGCCCAGGGTCGCCTGGCTGCCCTCGGAAACCTTGGCCAGTTCCGCCTGCCAGGCAGGCTTGACGTGGTAACGCTCGCCGCCGTCGCGCAGCGCGTCGAGGGCGGCGCGCAGGGTGCGCGTCACCTGGGTGACGTAGGCCGGGCTGCGCTGGCGGCCCTCGACCTTGATGGCGCGCACGCCGATCTTGATGATTTCCGGCAGGATCGGCAGCACGTTGAGGCTGGTCGGTTCCTCCAGCGCGTAATAGGTTTCGCCCGCCACCTCGAAGCGGCCCTTGCACAGCGTTGGATAACCCGCCGGTTCGTCGTCGCCGAAGCGGTCGATGAGAACGCCGTTGAGGCGCGTGTCCATGCGTCCCGGCTGCTTGTCCCACTTGACGTAGCGGGCCGGCGAGCAGGCACCGACGGTATTGGGCGATTCGCCGCAGGCGTAGGAAGACAGCCAGCAACGGCCCTCGTTCATGACGCACAGGCTGCCGAAGCCGAAGACCTCGATTTCCACCGTCGTGTTCTGGATCACCTGCTCGACCTGGGGCAAGGTCAGCACGCGCGGCAAGACCGCGCGGCGGACGCCGAATTCGCGCTGGCAGAAATTGATCGCCTCGTAACTGGTGGCCGAGCCTTGCACCGACAGATGCAGACGCTGGTGCGGATGGCGTTTGCAAGCGTAGTCGAGGAGGCCGACATCGGCGAGGATGATGGCATCGACGCCCTGATCGACGGCGGCGTCGATGGCTTGCTGCCAGTCGCCGACGCGACCGGCCTGGGCAAAGGTGTTGATCGCCAGCAAGATCTCGCGGCCCTTGCCGTGGGCATAGCGGATGCCCTCGGCCATGTTCTTGGCATCGAAATTGAGGCCGGGAAAATTGCGCGCGTTGGTGTCGTTCCGGTAGCCGAGATAAACGGCGTCGGCGCCGTTATCCACGGCCGCCCTGAGCGCCGGCAGGCTGCCGGCGGGGCAGACCAGATCAGGCAACTGGTTCATGGGTGCGTCCATCATGTCGAACTAATTAGTATAGGTCAGGCCGTTGATCGCGGTCAAAGCGCATCAGCGCGTGACGATGGTCGGCCGCTCGCCGAGACTGGCGCGGATTTTTTCGGCGACCTGCTCGGCCTCGCCGCGACTGGCGTAGGGGCCGAGTTGCAGGCGGTGGACGCCGTTGCCGGGGCGGATGACCATCGGTTCGGCCAGCCAGTCCAGTTCGCGTGTCAGATGGTTGCGCAGGTTTTCGGCATTGTCGGGATTGGCGAAGGCGCCGAGTTGCAGGTAAATGCCGGGCGGCGCGTCGTCGTCGGCCAGCGCCAGACGGGTGATTTCGTCGTTTTCGGCGGCGGGCGACGGGGCGTTGGGGGCGGGTGCCGGCAGCGTGACGGGCGTGCTTGGCGTGAGCGGAGCGCTCGGGGCAGAGGCGCTGCCGGGCAGGATGGCTTCGACATCGACCATGCCGCTGCCACCGTCGATCAGGCCGAGCTTGTAGGCGGCGACGTAGGAAAGGTCGATGATGCGGCCGGCGTGAAAGGGGCCGCGGTCGTTGATGCGGACGACCACGACCTTGCCGTTCTGCGGGTTGCTGACGCGCACGTAGGAGGGCAGCGCCAGCGTCGGGTGGGCGGCGGTCATGGCGAACATGTCGTAGATTTCGCCATTCGATGTTTTCTGGCCGTGGTAGCGCTTGCCGTACCAAGAGGCGACGCCGCGCGCCTTGTACGGCTTCAAGCTGGTGTTGGGCACGTATTGCCGGCCGAGCACGATGTAGGGGCGGGTCGCCGGTTTGTGCAGCGGCTCCCATTTCGGTTCGGCGTCGGGGATGGCGTCGAGATTGTCGGGAATCTCGTCGCCTGGGCCGTCGTCCTTGTAGTAGCCGCCGCCGCGCGTCGAGGTCGTTGTCGATTTGGCCGTCGGCGATGTCGCCTTCGCGCCGCTGCCGGAGGAAATGCGCGTGCTGCCGCAGGCGGCGAGCAGCAGGGCGGAGAGGAGCAGGAGGAGTAGGCGCAGGATCTTCATTTTTTGACCAGCATGCGGTGGGTCTGGATGGACATGAGGATGCCGATGCCGAGCATCAGCGTGACCAGGGCGGTGCCGCCATAGCTGATGAAGGGCAGCGGTACGCCGACGACCGGCAGGATACCCGAGACCATGCCCATGTTGACGAAGGCGTAGATGAAGAAAACCAGCGTGATGGCGCCGGCCAGGAGGCGCGAGAAGAGCGTCGGGGCGCTGGCGGCGATCATCAGGCCGCGGCCGATGAGCAGCGTGAACAGCAGGAGCAGGACGCCGTTGCCGAGCAGTCCCCATTCCTCGGAGAAGACGGCGAAGATGAAGTCGGTGTGCTTTTCCGGGATGAATTCGAGATGGGTCTGGCTGCCGCCGAGATAGCCTTTGCCGACGCCGCCGCCGGAACCGATGGCGATGGTCGACTGGATGATGTGGTAACCGGCGCCGAGCGGATCGGAAGTCGGGTCGATCAGGGTCATCACCCGCCGTCGCTGGTAATCGTGCATCAGCGTCCAGACGAGCGGCAGGGCGGCGCCGACGGCGGCGGCGAGGCCGAATATCACTTTCCACGGCAGGCCGGCGAGAAAGATGACGAAAAATCCGGCGGCGGCGATGAGGAGTGAGGTGCCGAGATCGGGCTGCTTGAGGATGAAAGCGATGGGCAGGAGCAGGATGACGCAGGCGATGACGAAGTGTCGCGCCTTGAGCATCGCCTCATGCTTGTGGAAATACCAGGCGAGCATGAGCGGCATGGCGATTTTCATGATCTCCGAAGGCTGGATGCGGATGATGCCAAGCGACAGCCAGCGCCGCGAGCCATTGACGACGACGCCGAACAAGGCCACGCCGAGCAGCAGCGCGACGCCGACGACATAGAGCGGCACGGCGAAACGCATCAGCGTCTGCGGCGGGGTGCGAGCGATCAGCAGCATGAAGGCGCTGGCCACGGCCATGTTGATCAACTGCTTGTCGAGCTTGTCGAAGCCATCGCTGGAGGTGGCCGAGAACACGGTCATGAGGCCGACGGTCATGAGCGCCAGGACGATCAGCAAAAGCGGCATGTCGAGATGGGCGACGATGCCGTGGAGGAAACGTTTAATCGCCTTCATGCGGCTCATCCTCGAACAGCGGGCCGTCGCTGGCCTCGCCCGGCGCTTCGCTTTCCGGCGCCGGGCCGGTAGCCGCCTGGCCGGTCAGGTAGTAGTCGAACACCTGGCGGGCGATGGGCGCCGCCGACTGGGCGCCGAAGCCGCCGTTTTCAACCATCACCGCGAGGACGATGCGCGGCTGATCCACCGGCGCGAAGGCGATGTACCAGGAATGGTCGCGCAGGCGTTCGCGCACTTGGCCGGCGACGTACTTGCCGCCACGCAGGCTGAAGACCTGGGCGGTGCCGGTCTTGCCGCCGGACTGGTAGGCGGCGCCGGCAAAGGCGCGGGAAGCGGTGCCCTCCTTGACGACGCCGGCCATGGCTCGTTTGATGAGGTCGACATGCTCGGTCTTGAGCGCAATCTGGCGTACCGGGTCGGCCTCGATGGCGCGCGCCTCGCCGCTGTTGGGATTGCTGACGGTGCGCACCAGATGCGGGCGGAAAACCGTGCCGTAATTGACCACATTGGCCAGGGCATGCGCCATGTGCAGCGTCGAATAGGCGTTGTAGCCCTGGCCGATGCCGACCGAGATGGTTTCGCCGGGAAACCAGCTTTGCTGTTCCTTCTTCGTGTAGCGCCGCTGCTTCCATTGCGGCGACGGCAGGATGCCGCTGGCCTCGCCGGGAATGTCGATGCCGGTCTTGCTGCCGAGGCCGAGATCGCCCATGAAGCGGGCGATGGCGTCGATGCCCATGTCGTTGGCCAGCCTGTAGTAGTAGGTGTTGCAGGAGACGACGATGGATTTGAACATGTCCACCGCGCCGTGGCCGCCGACCTTGTCATCCATGAAGCGGCGGTTGCCGAAATCGAAATAGCCGGGATCGGCGATGGCGTAAGCCGGCGTGCGCTTGCCGCTGGTCAGCGCGCCGAGCGCCATCAGCGGCTTGAAGGTCGAGCCGGGCGGATGGGCGCTGTAAATGGCGCGATTGAGCATCGGCTTGTCGGGGTTGTTGTTCAGATCGTCCCAGTCGTCGAAGCGGATGCCGTCGACGAACAGGTTGGGATCGAAGGCCGGTGACGAAACCAGTGCCAGAATCGCGCCATTGCTCGGGTCGATCGCCGCCAGCGAGCCGCGCCGGCCGCCGAAGGCCTGTTCGGCGATTTTTTGCAGCTTGCTGTCGAGGGTCAGCGTCAGGTTGTTGCCGGACACCGGCGGCGTTCGCGACAGCACGCGCACGGCGCGGCCGACGAAATCGACCTCGACCTGCTCGTAACCGGCGGTGCCGTGCAACTCGTATTCGTAATTCGCTTCCAGCCCGATCTTGCCGATGTGGTCGGTGCCCTTGTAATTGGCGGTTTGGCCCTTGTCCTCGATGGCCTCCTCGTCCTTGGCGTTGATGCGGCTGATGTAGCCGATGGCGTGCGCGGCCAGCGCGCCTTCCGGGTACTGGCGAAAGAGCCGGGCCTTGACCTCGACGCCGGGGAAACGGAAGCGGTTGGCGGTGAAACGGGCCACTTCCACGTCGGAGAGGCGGGTGCGGATGGGAATCGACTCGAAGGTCTTCGATTCCTTAAGCAGGCGCTTGAAGCGGCGGCGATCCTTGGCCTGGATTTCGACAATCCCGGCCAGGCCGTCGATGGTCGTCTCCAGGTCGAGGGTTTTCGAGGGCGTGATTTCCAGTGTGAAGGCCGAATAATTGCGGGCCAGGATGACGCCGTGGCGATCGACGATATTGCCCCGGTTGGGCACGATGGGCACCAGTGAGATGCGGTTGCTCTCGGCGCGCGTCGTGTAATAGGCGTGGCGCAGCACTTGCAGATAAAAGAAGCGGCTGAAGAGCAGCAGAAAGGCGAGCAGAACCACGGCTCCGGCCACCAGCAGGCGGCGACGAAAGCGGTCGCTATCCTGCTCGTCGTGGTAGAAATCGCTCATCGGCGGATCAGGGGCGAATCATAGCGGCCGGTTCTCGTCGCGCTCGACCGGCTGGTACTGCGGCAGGAGCAGCAGGAAGGTGCCGGGAATCCATAACAGGGCGGCGATCAGCGGGCCGATCAGGTAGCTCCAGCCGGGGAAATCGGCGCCGGCGGCGAGGCGCATGGCGAGTTGCAGCAACTGCGCGCCGAGGAGCAGCGGCAAGACCTGTAGAGCCTGCTGCGCCAGCGGGAACCACAGAATGCGCCGCGACAGGGCCGCCGTGCCGTAAGCCAGCAGCACATAGGCGAAACAGTGCTGACCGAGCGCCGCGCCGTCGGCGACATCCATCGCCAGCCCGAGGACAAAGGCCCAGCCCATGCCGACCCGACGCGGCTCGCGCACGCTCCAGAAGCAGAGAACCAGCGCCACCCAGTCGGGAACGCCCGGCCACCAGGCGGTCGGCAGCAGGTTGGCAAGGAGGGCGACGAACAGACTGACGGCGATGAACCACGGGCGCACCGGCAGCAGGATGCGGGACGAGGTGAAGGTCGGTTGGATCACGGGTTACCGGCTTTCTTCGCGGCATGGGGGGCGGGGTGCCGGTCGGGCGCCGGCGGCGGGGGCGGCAAGGCTTCCTGACGCGGCGCGATGACCATGACTTCGGCGAAATTCTCGACGCCGGCCAAAGGAGTGGCGGCGATGCGGGCGAAGGCGTAGGCGCTGTCGCGCTCGACGGCGGTTACCCTGGCCACCGGGAAGCCGGGCAGGAAAATGCCGTCGAGGCCCGAGGTCACCAGCAGGTCGCCAATGCGGACATCGGCATTGGCCGGGATGTAGCGCAGATCCAGTTGCCCGTCGCCGCGGCCGAAAACGACCGAGCGCTGGCCGCTGCGCGCGATCTGCACCGGCACCGCCTGATTCTTGTCGGTAATGAGCGTGATTTCCGCCGAGAAGGGAAAGACGCGGGTCACCTGGCCGACCACGCCGGCTTCGTCGATGGCCGGCTGGCCGGCGACGAGGCCGGCCATCTGGCCCTTGTCGATGACGACGCGGCGGGAGAAGGGGTCGCGCGCCGTGTACAGAATGCGCGCCACTTGGCCGCCCGCCTTTTCCCGCTCGCGGACGGCGAGCAGGCGGCGCAGGCGCTCGTTCTCGACTTCCAGGTGTTCGAGACGCAGCAGGTTGGGCGCTGTCAGCAACTGGGATTCTTTCAGGCGCGTGTTTTCCGCGCGCATTTCCTGCAAGTCGCCCAGGTAGGCCAGGGCGTGGTCGATCAGGCTGCCCGGCATCTGCGCCACGCGCTGTACCGGATCAACGACCAGCGCCACGCTCTGGCGCAAGAGGCCGAGGCTCTGCACGCGCAGATCGACGACGAACAGGGCCAGCGAAATGGCCAGGTAGAAAGTCAACAGCGCCAAGGGCGCCGGCCCGCGCTTGAAGAATGGCGGCGGTGCGTGGTCGATGCCGGCCATCGCGTCAACTCGGCGCTGTCGTTCAGTCCGAGGCGAAAATGCTGCCCAGCTTGTCCATCTTTTCCAGCGCTATGCCGCAGCCGCGGGCGACGCAGGTCAAGGGTTCGTCGGCGACGATTACCGGCAGGCCGGTTTCTTCCATCAGCAGACGGTCGAGATCGCGCAGCAGCGCGCCGCCGCCGGTCAGTACCATGCCCTTTTCGGCGATGTCGGCGCCCAGTTCCGGCGGCGTTTTTTCCAGCGCCGACTTGACCGCCGAGACGATCTGGTTGAGCGGATCGGTCAGCGCCTCAAGAATCTCGTTGGAGGAAATGGTGAATTTGCGCGGAATGCCCTCGGCCTTGTTGATGCCGGAGACTTCCATTTCCCGCACCTCGGCGCCGGGGAAGGCGGAACCGATGTTTTTCTTGATGTTCTCCGAGGTGTTCTCGCCGATCATCATGCCGTAATTGCGGCTGATGTAGTGGATGATGGCTTCGTCGAGCTTGTCGCCGCCGACGCGCACCGAGCCGGCATAGACCATGCCGCCGAGCGAGATGACGCCGACTTCGGTGGTGCCGCCGCCGATATCCACGACCATCGAGCCGGTCGCGTCGGAAACCGGCAGGCCGGAGCCGATGGCGGCCGCCATCGGCTCCTCGATCAGATACACCTGGCTGGCGCCGGCGCCGATCGCCGATTCGCGGATGGCGCGGCGTTCGACCTGGGTCGAGCCGGAAGGCACGCAGATGATGATGCGCGGGCTGGGCGAAAAGAGCCGCGAGTCATGCGCCTTCTTGATGAACTGCTTCAGCATCTGCTCGGTGACGGTGAAATCGGCGATCACGCCATCCTTCATCGGGCGGATCACGGTGATGGTGCCTGGCGCCTTGCCGAGCATTTCCTTCGCTTCCTTGCCGACGGCCTGGATCGTTTTCTTGGCATTGGGGCCGCCTTCGAGGCGAATGGCGACGACCGACGGCTCGTTGAGCACGACCGAGCGGCCGCGCACATAAATCAGCGTATTGGCCGTCCCCAGGTCGATGGCGAGGTCGTTGGAAAAATACTTGGAGAGAAATCCGAACATCGGTGTGGGCGCCCTGCGTTTGTACCCCGCGTGGGGGTGCGTTAGATAAAGCTTTCATGATACCTTACCACGCTTCGTTTTTCAGGCTTTATGCGCCAAAACCGTCTTTCCAAGCCCATGTCGCTCACACCAGAACAGATCCAGCGGATCGCCCTCCTTGCCCGCATCGAGATCAGCGAAGCCGAGGCCCACGCCACCGGGGGCCACCTCAACGAAATTTTCAAGCTGATTGAGCAAATGCAGGCGGTCGACACCCAGGGCGTCGAGCCGATGGCTCATGCCCAGGAATTCAGCCAGCGCCTGCGCGACGACATCGTCAGCGAGGCCGACCAGCGCGCCGCCTATCAGGCCGTGGCGCCGGAAACCGAGGCCGGTCTTTACCTCGTGCCGAAGGTGATCGAATGATAGAAAAAAGCCTCCGGCAACTCGGCCAGGCGTTGGCCGCCCGGGAAATTTCCAGCGTCGAATTGACGAGCCTGTTCCTGGATCGCATCGCCCGCCTGAATCCCGAGATCAATGCCTTCATCACCGTCGACCGCGAGCAGTCGCTGGCTCAGGCGCGCGCCGCCGATGCCCGCCTCGCCGCTAGCGCGGCCGGGCCGCTGACCGGCATCCCGATTGCCCAGAAGGACATTTTCTGCGCCCAGGGCTGGACCACCACCTGCGCTTCGAAAATGCTGGCCAATTTCGTCTCGCCCTACGACGCGACGGTCATCGCCAAACTGCATCAGGAAGCCGGCATGGTTTCGCTGGGCAAGACCAATATGGACGAGTTCGCCATGGGCTCGTCGAACGAAACCTCGTATTTCGGCCCGGTGAAAAATCCCTGGGACCGCACGCGCGTGCCCGGCGGCTCTTCCGGCGGTTCGGCGGCGGCGGTTGCCGCCCGTCTGGCGCCGGTGGCGACCGGCACCGATACCGGCGGCTCGATTCGCCAGCCGGCGGCGCTGTGCAATCTCACCGGCCTCAAGCCGACCTACGGCGTGGTGTCGCGCTACGGCATGATCGCCTTCGCTTCCTCGCTCGATCAGGGCGGGCCGATGGCCCCCTCGGCCGAGGATTGCGCCCTCCTGCTCAATGCCATGAGCGGTTTCGACGCGCGCGATTCGACCTCGCTCGAACGCCCGGTCGAGGACTATGCCCGCGATCTGGAAAAGCCGCTGGCCGGCCTGCGCATCGGCCTGCCCCGGGAATTTTTCGGCGCTGGCTGCGACCCGGCGGTCATGGCCGCGGTGCAGGCGGCCATCGGCGAATACGAGAAACTCGGCGCCGTCAGCGTCGAGGTCTCGCTGCCCAATTCCCACCTGTCGGTGCCGGCCTACTATGTGATCGCGCCGGCTGAGGCCAGCTCCAACCTGTCGCGCTTCGACGGCGTGCGCTATGGCTATCGCGCCCCGGATTACGACAGCCTCGACGACATGTACATGAAAACCCGCGCCCAGGGCTTCGGCGCCGAGGTCAAGCGGCGCATCCTGATCGGCGCTTATGTACTGTCGCATGGCTACTACGACGCCTACTACCTCCAGGCGCAGCGCATCCGCCGCCTGATCGCCGCCGATTTCGTCGAGGCTTTCAAATCCTGCGACCTCATCATGGGGCCGACCTCGCCGTCGACCGCCTTCAAGCTCGGCGAACGGGCAGCCGATCCGGTGCAGATGTATCTGTCCGACATCTACACCATTGCCGTCAACCTTGCCGGCCTGCCCGCCATGTCGATTCCCTGCGGCTTCGCCGACGGCCTGCCGGTCGGCCTGCAACTGATCGGCGATTATTTCGCCGAGGCCCGCTTGCTCAATGCGGCCCACCGTTTCCAGCAGGCGACCGACTGGCACCGGCGGCAGCCGGCGGACATCGCCTGACACGTATCGAACGGATGAAACCATGATGCAGTGGGAAATCGTGATTGGTCTGGAAGTGCACGCGCAGCTTTCGACCAACAGCAAAATTTTCAGCGGCGCTTCGACCGCCTTCGGCGCCGAGCCGAACACGCAGGCCGACGCGGTGAGTCTGGCGCTGCCCGGCGTGCTGCCGGTGTTGAACCGGCAGGCGGTCGAATGCGCTATCCGCTTCGGGCTGGCGGTTGGCGCCAAGGTCGCGCCGAAATCGGTGTTCGAGCGCAAGAATTACTTTTATCCCGATCTGCCCAAGGGCTACCAGATCAGCCAGTTCGAGCTGCCGGTGGTGCAGGGCGGGACCATCACCGTGCAGGTCGGCGCGGGCGACAAGGCGTATGAAAAGACCATCAACCTGACCCGCGCCCATCTTGAGGAAGATGCCGGCAAGTCGCTGCACGAGGATTTCCACGGCAAATCGGGCATCGACCTCAACCGCGCCGGCACGCCCCTGCTCGAAATCGTTTCCGAGCCGGACATGCGTTCCTCTGATGAGGCGGTGGCTTATGCTCGCGCCTTGCACACCCTGGTGCGCTGGATCGGCATTTGCGACGGCAACATGCAGGAAGGCTCCTTCCGCTGCGACGCCAATGTCTCGGTGCGGCCCAAGGGGCAGGCCGCGTTCGGCACCCGGCGCGAGATCAAGAACCTCAACTCCTTCCGCTTTCTCAAGGAAGCCATCGACTACGAGGTCCGCTGGCAGATCAACGAAATCGAGGAAGGGCGCGAAATTCATCAGGCCACCGTGCTGTTCGACCCGGACAGCGGCGAGACGCGGATGATGCGCAGCAAGGAAGACGCCCACGATTACCGTTACTTCCCCGATCCCGACCTGCTGCCGCTGGTGATTTCGCCACAGTGGCTGGACGCGGTGCGGGCGACGCTGCCGGAATTGCCGCAGGCGAAGCGGGCGCGCTTCGTGGCCGAACTCGGCCTGCCGGACTACGACGCCGGCCAGCTCACCGCCTCGCGCGAGACGGCGGATTTCTTCGCGGCGACGCTGGCCGCCGCGCCGGGTCAGGCCAAGGTCTGCGCCAACTGGCTGCTCGGCGAGGTCAGCGCGCAACTGAACCGCGACGGACTGGATCTGGCGCAATGCCCGATCACGCCGCAGCAACTCGGCGGCATCCTGCGCCGCATCGGCGATGGCAGCATTTCCAATGCCGGCGCCAAAGAGGTGTTCCGCGCCATGTGGGCGGAAGGCGGCGAGGCCGATGCCATCATCGAGGCGAAGGGCCTGAAACAGGTTTCCGATGCCGGCGCGATAGAAAAAATCGTGGATGAAATCCTCGCCGCCAATCCCGCGCAGGTGGCGGAGTATCGCGGCGGCAAGGACAAGGTGTTCGGCTTCTTCGTCGGCCTCGCCATGAAGGCGAGCAAGGGCAAGGCCAACCCGGCGCAGCTCAACGAAGTGCTGAAACGCCGGCTGGCCGGTTAGAGCGTTCAAATATCCACATTTCTGGATTGATTCGTCGCTGTGCTCCTCGCAATGACGAGGGGTGAAATGGTTGTCATTGCGAGCGTAGCGAAGCAATCCAGATGCGTGCGGGCTTGTGGCAAACGTTGATTACCCGATCAACCCTTCCGCCTTCAGCGCCGCCTGCACCGCCGGCCGTGCGGCGATGCGGGCGGAGTGCTTCTGCACATTGGGGAAGGGGCTCATGTCGAAACCGACATGGCCGCCCCAGCCGCTGACCACGAAAAGATAAATGTCCGCCACGCTGTAGCGCCCGCCGACCAGATAGTCCTTGTCCGCCAGCCAGGCATCGGCGTAGGCGAAGCGCCGGTGCAGTTGGGTAACAGCCTGTTCGTGTACTTCCGGCGATGGCGTACCGAACAGCGGGCCGAAGCTCTTGTGGATTTCCGTGCCGATGTAGGTCAACCATTCCTGCAGGCGGTAGCGCCCCATCGTGCCCGCCGTCGGCGCGAGTTGCATGTCTGGCTTGCGGTCGGCGACGTATTGGAGAATCGCCGGGCCTTCAGTCAGGATGCTGCCGTCGTCGAGCCTGAGCGCCGGCACATAGCCTTTCGGATTGATTTGCGGGTAATCCTCGCCGCTCGCGGTTTTCCGCGTGGCGAGGTCGAGTTTGTCGATCTCGAACGGCATGCCGCTTTCGCGCAGGGCGATGTGCGAGGCCAGCGAGCAGGCGCCCGGGAAATAGTACAGTTTCATTTCACCTCCCGTAAAAATGTCGTCAGGCACGGGCCGGGGGTGGGCGACGCAGGCCGCCCGCAGCGGGTCAACGCGCCGTTGCAGAAGAGTTTGGCGGGGTGATGGTAGCGCCGGTCGATCTACGGCCGGTCAGTTCCAGATAGCGTTTTCGGTCGGCTTCGTACTTGGCGCGGATGGCCGCCTTTTCGCGCTTCTTGACGGCGATCAGTTCCTGCTGCACCTTGATTTCGTGGTCGGTGGCCCGCAGATCGTTCTGCAATTCGGAAGGCATGGACTTCTTCTGGTAGAACTCGGCTTCCTCCGCCAGTTTCTGCCGCTTGTCCTGGGCCTCGGCCAAAACCTCCTGGGCATTGCGGATGGCCAGATCGACATCGTTTTCCGCTTTCTGCTGGGCGAAATCGATATCCTGCGGCGTGGCGTAAGTGTCGAGCAGGGCATTGTCCAGACGCCGCTGTTCGCGAGCGGCGGCTTCTTCCAGCTTGCGTCGGCGCGCTTCCATCGCCTGCTCGGCCTTTTGCTCCGGGGTCAGCGGCGGGGCGATTTCCTTGATGATGTTGCCGTTGCGGTCGAGTATCCGGTAGGCGTGGCCGCGGCATCGTTCGGGCAGGGTGTCGCCGCAAATGCTTTGGCCGTTGGCATCCTGGCAGCAATAAAACTCGCCCATCGCCGCGGCGAGCGGCGCCAGCAACAGCGCGAGGAGCGGCAGCAGTCGTTTAGACATCGACACCGTACTGTTCCCGGTAGCGGGCGACCTGGCCGCGGTGGGCGGCGAATTCAGGATGCCAGTCGAGGTAGGCCAAGAGGTCGCCGAGCGTGGCAACTGCCATGACCGGAATGCCGTAGTCGCGTTTCACTTCCTGCACCGCCGACAGTTCGCCCTGGCCGCGTTCTTGGCGGTCGAGGGCAATCAGCACGCCGGCCGGGGTGGCGCCGGCCGCGCGGATCAGTTCGACCGATTCGCGCACCGAGGTGCCGGCGGAGATCACATCGTCGACGATCAGCACACGCCCGGCCAGCGGCGCGCCGACGGTATGGCCGCCCTCGCCGTGATCCTTGACTTCCTTGCGGTTGTAGGCGAAGGGGTAATTGTTGCCGCGCTGGGCCAGGGCCATGACGGTTGCGGCGGCCAGCGGAATGCCCTTGTAGGCCGGGCCGAACAACATGTCGAAGCGGATGCCGCCGGCTTCGGCGGCTTTGGCGTAAAATTCGGCGAGTCGGGCGATGGACTGGCCATCATTAAACAGGCCGGCGTTGAAGAAGTAGGGCGACAGCCGGCCAGCCTTGGTTTTGAATTCGCCAAAGCGCAGTACTTGGCAGGCGAGCGCGAATTCGATGAAGTCCTGACGAAAATCCACGTTGTTCCGTATCTCCCAAGGCTCGCGGGAAGCGAGCGCACAGCAAAGAATGTTACGCATTATCTCCTTGAACCTCAATGGCATCCGTTCCGCCTGGAACAAAAATGTCCTGCCCTGGCTGGCCGCGCAGCAAGCCGATATCGTTTGACTACAGGAACTGAAAGCGCAGGGCGGCGACCTGACGGCGGAGATGCGCGCGCCGGACGGCATGCACGCTTTCTATCATTACGCCGAAAAAAAGGGCTACAGCGGCGTCGGCATCTGGAGCCGACAGGAGCCGCAGCGCGTCATCGCGGGTTTCGATGGTGGCGAGTTCGACGCCGAAGGGCGCTATCTACGCGCCGATTTTGGCAATTTGTCGGTCATTTCCCTGTATCTGCCCTCGGGTTCCTCGTCGCCGGAACGGCAGGAAGCGAAATTCCGCTTTCTCGACGCCTTCTTGCCGCACCTCCGGGCCTTGCGCGCCGAGGGTCGGGAAATCGTGCTCTGCGGCGACTGGAACATCGCCCACCAGGAAATTGACCTGAAAAACTGGAAGTCGAATCAGAAAAATTCCGGCTTCCTGCCCGAGGAGCGCGCCTGGCTTTCCCGCGTTTTCGCCGAACTGGGCTGGGTCGATGTCTATCGCCGCCTGTACCCGGAAGCGACCGGCGACGCCTACACCTGGTGGAGCAACCGCGGCCAGGCCTGGGCCAAGAACGTCGGCTGGCGGATCGATTACCAGATCGCCACGCCGGACTTGGCGGCAAGGGCGATGGCGGCAAACGTGTACAAGGCGCAACGCTTTTCCGATCATGCGCCCTTGACAGTTGATTACCGCCAGTTACCTGATGGAAATTGATTTCACCGCCCGGAGGGGCTAACCTAAACACCTTAGCCACCCATTTGCCCGAGAGGTCGAAAATGTCCGAACAACTGAGCGCCACCAACAAAGACAAACTGGTTTCCGACCTCAAGGTCGTCATTGCCGATACCGAGGAATTGCTGCGGGCGACGACCCACGTGGCCGGCGAGAAGGTCAGTGAAGTGCGCGAGCGTTTGTCCGTTCGCTTGCGCGACGCCAAGGAGCGCCTAGTCGATCTGGAGCACGCGCTGATCGACAAGACCAAGGCCGCCGCCCGCGCCACCGACGATTTCGTTCATGAGGAGCCGTGGAAAGCGGTTGGCGTCGCCGCCGCTCTCGGTCTGGCGCTGGGTGTGCTGATCGGCCGGCGCTGAGCGCATGCCGCAACAGGCAGACGGTGACGGGGGCCGCCAGGGCGTCTTTGCCTCCGTCAAGAACACCCTGGCGACGCTGCTGAGTATCGGCCAGACACGGCTGGAACTGCTGGTCGTCGAAATCGAGGAAGAAAAGCTCCGCCTGATGTCGCTGTGGTCGAAGGCGGTCATGGCGGCCTTTCTTCTCTCGCTCGGCGTCATCATGGCCGTCTTTTGCCTGGCGCTCATCTTCTGGGAGCAGCGGGTACTCGTCTTTGGCCTGTTTGCCCTCCTTTTTATCGGTGGCGGGCTGTTGCTGGCTGTTTCGCTCAGGCGGCAGGCGGCTGAACCGAGTCGGCTGTTGCGCAACAGCCTGAGCGAGCTGGACGCCGACATCGCGCTACTGCGCCAGCGCCACGGGCAGCCCCCGGAATGAGCGCCAAGGCGCTGGAACTGGCCGCCCGCCGGGGCGCGCTGGGCGAGCGCATCGCTACGCAGCGGGCGCTGCTGGCGGGGCATGCGGGTGGCATTGAGCGGTTTTGCGCCGGTGGCGACACGCTGTTGCACGGCGTCGATTGGCTCAAGCAGCATCCGGCGGCGGCTGGCGTCGCCGTTTTTGCCCTCGTCCTGACCCGCCCGCGTCGCGCCTGGCGCTGGGCCAGACGCGGTTTCTTCCTGTGGCGCGGCTGGCGCTCTGCGCAGCGCCTGCTTGCAACTGCTCGCTAAAGCTGCCAGATCAGGCGGAATCGGGCCGCGCCTTTCTGTCGCCGTTCCATGGCGCTACCTTGAACAGCAGCAGCATGCCGGGGAAGGCCAGCGCGAAGCACAGCCAGAAAAATGAGGTCCAGCCCAGAATCTCAATCAGCCAGCCGGCCGTGGCATTGATGAAGGTGCGCGGCGTCGCCATCAAACTGGTGAACAGCGCCAGTTGGGTCGCCGTGTAGGCCGGGTGCGTGGCCCGCGCCATGAAGGCAACGAAGGCGGTGGTGCCCAGCCCGGCGCCGAGGGCTTCACCGGCGATGACGCCGGCCAGGGCGACCAGCCGCGCCGGATCGGATGGGGCCGGGCCGAGCCAGGAGAGCCAGACGAAGCCGAGGATGGTGACAACCTGCACCACGCCGAACAGCCACAACGCCCGGTTGATGCCCAGCTTGAGCATCCAGATGCCGCCGAGTATGCCGCCGATGACCATCGGCCACAGCCCGGCGTTCTTGGCGATGACGCCGATTTCCGTCATCTGGTAGCCCATGCTCAGGTAGAAGGGCGTGGCCAGCGCGGTGCACAGCGAGTCGCCGAGCTTGTAGAAAAAGATGAAGGTCAGCACCAGCAGCGCCGAGCGCACGCCGTGGCGAGTGAAAAATTCGTGGAAGGGTTCGATCACGGCCTCGTCCAGGGTGCGCGGCGTGCCACTGGCGGCCCGCGGCTCGGCGACGCTGAGGGTCATCAGCAATCCGGGCAGCATGAAGGCGGCGGTAATCAGGAAAACCTGGTTCCACGGCAGATGATCGGCAAGGATCAGCGATAGCGAGCCGGGCACCAGGCCGGCGATGCGGTAGGCGTTGACATGGATGGCGTTGCCCAGGCCGAGTTCCGCGTCGGCCAGGATTTCGCGGCGAAAGGCATCGAGGGCGATATCCTGCGTTGCCGAGAGAAAGGCCAGCAGCGCGGTCAGACCGATCACCAGCGACAGATTCCCGGCCGGCGCCAACTGCCCGAACCAGGCGATGACGGCGAGCAGGCCGATTTGCGAAACCAGCATCCAGCTGCGCCGCCGGCCAAGCCAGGGCAGGAGACTGTAGCGGTCGAGCAGGGGCGCCCAGAGAAATTTCCAAGTGTAGGGAAACTGGGTCAGGGCGAAGGCGCCGATGGCGGCCAGTGACAAGCCTTCGGTCTTGAGCCAGGCGGGGATCAGATTGAGCAACAGATACAGCGGCAGGCCGGAGGCGAAGCCGGTGAAGATGCAAATCAGCATCCGCCGGTTGAGCAGGGCGGCGAGCCAGGCCGGCATCAGAGCTGCTGCGTCAGGCGATAGACCGCCAGGCTGCCGAGGAAATTGAGATCGCGCGCATCGTCGCTGTCCACCGCCTCGCCGTGCTCGTCGAGCACCTTGCGCTCGCGGATGAGGAAGCCCATCTGGCGGCACAGCGCCTCGAAATCGAGCAGCGTGAAAAAGCGCACATTGGGCGAGTCGTACCACTGGTAGGGCAGATCCTCGGAAACCGGCATGCGGCCGTCGAGCACCGAGCGCAGGTTCTTCCAGTAGGCGAAATTGGGAAAGGAGAGAACCGCCTCGCGCCCGACGCGCAGCATTTCGCGCAGGATGGCTTCGGTGTGGTGCACCGTTTGCAGGGTGCGCGACAGCACGACATGGTCGAAAGTCTGGTCGGCGAACTCGTCGAGGCCCTTTTCCAGATTGCCTTGAATGATATTGATGCCGTTCTTGATCGCCGCCAGGACGTTGTCGTCGTCGATCTCGACCCCCCAGCCGCGCACGCCGCGGTTGTCGATCAAATGCCGGAGCAGGCTGCCGTCGCCGCAGCCGAGGTCGAGCACCTTGTCGCCCGGCTCGATCCAGCCGGCGATGACGTCGAAATCCGGACGGTTCTGGATGTGCGTCATAACTTGATATTCCGCAGCCAGGCGTCGATGACGCCGTGATAGTGGGCGTCCTGCATCAAAAAGGAATCGTGGCCGAAATTGAGGTCGATTTCGGCGTAGGTGACATCGCGGCCATTGGCCAGCAACGCCGCGACGATTTCCTTGGAACGGGCCGACGTGAAGCGCCAGTCGGTGGTGAAGGAGATGATCAGGAAATTGGCCCGGCTGCATGCCAGGGTCGCCGTCAGATTGCCGTCGTTTTCGTGCGCCGGATCGAAATAATCGAGCGCCTTGGTCATCAGCAGATAGGTATTGGCGTCGAAATAACCGGCGAATTTGTCGCCCTGATAGCGCAGGTAGGACTCGACCTCGAACTCGACATCGAAATCGAAAGAGAACGAGCCGTTGCGCAACTCGCGGCCAAACTTTCCATCCATCTGGTCGTCGGACAGATAGGTGATGTGGCCGAGCATGCGCGCCAGACGCAGGCCGCGCGTCGGCCGGGTATGGTGCTCGTAGTAATGGCCGCCGTGGAAATCCGGGTCGGTCAGGATGGCCTGACGGGCGACATCGTTGAAAGCGATATTCTGCGCCGACAGCTTCGGCGCGGCGGCGATGACGATGGCGTTGCGGATGCGCTCCGGGTAGGAGATGCTCCAGTGCAGCGCCTGCATGCCGCCCAGGCTGCCGCCGATGACGGCGGCCCAACTGTCGATACCAAGTAGGTCGGCCAGGCGCGCTTGGGCATGCACCCAGTCGCTGACGGCGACGATGGGAAAATCGGCGCCCCACGGCTTGCCGGTGGCCGGATTGAGGCTCGACGGCCCGGTCGAGCCGTGACAGCCGCCGAGATTGTTGACGCCGACGACGAAAAAGCGGTCGGTATCGAGTGGCCGCCCGGGACCGACGATGTTGTCCCACCAGCCGACATTCTCCGGCTGCTCGGCATAATGGCCGGCAACATGGTGATGCCCGGAAAGGGCGTGGCAGACGAGAATGGCGTTCGACTTGGCGGCATTGAGCGTGCCGTAGGTCTCATAGACCAGATCGTAGGCCGGCACCACGCCGCCGCTGTGCAAGAGCAGCGGTTGCGCGAAATGGGCGCGCTGCGAATGGACGACGCCGACGGATTGTCCTGACATGCGATTCCCGAAAACAAAAAAACCCAGTTGGCCGAAAACGCGAACTGGGCGGTTCCCGTTTTAGCGGCATTTGTCGCGCGCCCGCAAGCAGAGTCAAATCGGCGCGGCCAGCGAAACGCCAGCAACAGGTGACGATACCGGCGGGGATGGCAAAAGTCAATGCGCGCCACGTCGCCGTCGCCGCTACCGATCGCGCCGCCCGGTATGCGTTTGTTCATGCAATTGAACCGGATAGTGGTCCAGCTTCGGGTAAAATTCCGCTTTTTCCGCACGAAAGCCTGCACATGGCCATCAAATCGGACAAGTGGATACGCCGCATGGCGGCGGAGCATGGCATGATCGAGCCGTTCTCGCCGGAACTGGTGCGCGAGGTCGATGGCCGCAAGATCGTCTCCTACGGCACGTCGAGCTACGGCTACGACATCCGCTGCGCGCGCGAGTTCAAGGTGTTCACCAACATCAACTCGACCGTGGTTGATCCCAAGGCCTTCGATCCGAAATCCTTCGTCGAGGTCGAGGCCGATGTCTGCATCATTCCGCCCAATTCCTTCGCGCTCGCCCGCACCGTCGAGTATTTCCGCATTCCGCGCTCGGTGCTGACCGTCTGCCTCGGCAAATCGACCTATGCCCGCTGCGGCATCATCGTCAACGTCACCCCCTTCGAGCCGGAATGGGAAGGCTATGTGACGCTGGAATTTTCCAACACGACGCCGCTGCCGGCCAAAATCTACGCTGGCGAGGGTTGCGCCCAGGTCTTGTTCTTCGAATCCGACGAAATCTGCGAAACTTCGTACAAGGACCGCGGCGGCAAATACCAGGGGCAGATCGGGGTGACGCTGCCGAAGATCTGATTCTGCCAAAAAGTGAATGGGTGATGGATAAGGATGTCCTTCCCGCCGCTGTCGAAAGCATTGCGCTTTCCATCGCCAGCGTGCGTAACCAACGCATCCTGCTCGATAGCGATCTCGCCCGGCTTTACGGCGTCGAAACCAAACGGCTCAATGAGCAGGTGCGGCGCAACGGCGCGCGCTTTCCTGATGACTTCATGTTTCAGCTCGACGCCGTGGAGTACGTCGCTTTAAGGTCGCAAAATGCGACCTTAAAGACCGGCCGTGGACAGCATCGCAAGTACATGCCATATGCCTTCACCGAACACGGCGCGGTCATGGCCGCCATGGTGCTGAACAGTCCGCGCGCTGTCGAGGTTTCGGTTTATGTCGTTCGCGCTTTCGTGCGTTTGCGCGAATTGGCCGCCACCCATCAGGATCTGGCCAAGCGGCTCGACGACCTGGAGGAGAAAACTGAATCACTCGCCTTGCAACACAACGCCCTTGCACAAAATACGCGGACGCAGTTGAAACAGGTTCTTGAAACCATTCGCCAACTCATGGCGCCGCCCGAAACAGCAAAACGGCCAATTGGTTTCATTACCAGCCAGGAAAAACCCGGCAAGAAGCAAGAATATGGCAATGAGATTGGGGCGCGCCCGCCCCTGAGTGCCCCTTAGCCCCATTTGAAGGAACCGCCATGCGTTTTTACTTTCCCATCATCCTCGACGAGGATTTTCGTTCGGAGAATTCTTCCGGTCTCGGCATCCGCGCCCTGACCGGGGCTATTGTGATGAAAATAAACCATATGGCAGGGATTGTCTGCTTGGCGGCGGGGCTGGTTTTTTCGGTAAACGCTTGGGGATACACCTGTATTGGCAAGGATGGCAGAAAATCATTTCAGGATACGCCTTGCCCGATAATTTCGGAAAGCCCTGTTTCACCCGGCAAGTCTGATAAAGATTCGGCTCAGGCTGACGCGCCCTCGCTGGAAAACGCGCTGGAAACAATCCGCCGTTACACTGAGGCAATGAATGCGAAGGATCCAGCCGCTGCGATGCGTTTCGTTTCCGATACCTTCAAAGGGGAAGTTTACTTTCCGACAGGGGAGGCGGTCGTAATTGACGCGAACGGCCTTGCCGCGCTGCTGAGTGAAATCCGCGCATTCGAAAGATATCATGTGGAACATTCCTGCACTCACCAAGGCTCTGCGGCAGGGAAGAAAGAGCTTGTTTTTGTTTGCCGGACAACCGAAAGAGGAAAGCCTTCTGGAGGGAAAGAGCTATTAACGAAATCGAGAGAAACGATACGAATTATCTCCAGGGGAGGCAAGACACTGATCGACGGCAGCATTACTCGTGTCGAAAGCATGGGAGAGGTGAGATAGCACCCGCATGGACAAACAGAATTCCCGCCGCCCCCTGAGTTCCAAATAGCCTCATTTGAAGGATCCGCAATGCGTTTTCATTTCCCCATCATCATCATCGACGAGGACTTCCGCTCGGAGAACGCTTCCGGCCTTGGCATCCGTGCGCTGGCTGCGGCCATCGAGAAAACGGGCATGGAGGTGGTCGGTGTCACCAGTTACGGCGACCTGAGCTCTTTCGCCCAGCAGCAGAGCCGGGCTTCCGCCTTCATCCTGTCCATCGACGACGAGGAACTGGCCCTGGAACCGGAAGAAACCCTGGCCGAATTGCGCGCCTTCGTCAGCGAGATTCGCCACAAGAACGCCGAGATACCGATCTTCCTGCACGGCGAAACGCGCACCAGCCGCCATATCCCGAACGACATCCTGCGCGAGTTGCACGGCTTCATCCACATGCACGAAGACACGCCGGAATTCATTGCCCGCAGCATCAAGCGCGAGGCCAGGGCCTACATTGATTCGCTGCCGCCGCCCTTCTTCCGCGCGCTGACCCACTACGCCGCCGACGGCTCCTACTCCTGGCACTGTCCTGGCCACTCGGGCGGCGTCGCCTTCCTCAAGTCGCCGGTCGGCCAGATGTTCCATCAATTTTTCGGCGAGAACATGCTGCGCGCCGATGTCTGCAATGCCGTCGAGGAACTCGGTCAACTGCTCGATCATACCGGCCCGGTCGCCGCCTCCGAGCGCAATGCGGCGCGCATTTTCAATGCCGACCACCTGTATTTCGTCACCAACGGCACCTCGACCTCGAACAAGATCGTCTGGCACTCGACCGTCGCCCCGGGCGACATCGTCGTCGTCGACCGCAACTGCCACAAGTCCATCCTGCACGCCATCATGATGACCGGCGCGATCCCGGTGTTCTTGATGCCGACCCGCAACAACTACGGCATCATCGGCCCGATCCCGAAAAGCGAGTTTTCCTGGGCCAGCATCCAGAAGAAGATCGCCGCCAATCCCTTTGTCGTCGACAAGAGCGCCAAGCCGCGCGTGCTCACTATCACCCAGTCGACCTACGACGGCATCCTGTACAACGTCGAGGACATCAAGGCGGAACTGGACGGCCGCATCGACACCCTGCACTTCGACGAAGCCTGGCTGCCGCATGCCGCCTTCCACGACTTTTACGGCGACTACCACGCCATCGGCGCCGACCGGCCGCGCTGCAAGGAGTCGATGGTGTTTTCGACGCAATCGACGCACAAGCTGCTGGCCGGCTTGAGCCAGGCGTCGCAAATCCTGGTTCAGGATGCCGAGAACAACCAGCTCGACCGCGACATCTTCAACGAGGCCTACCTGATGCATACCTCGACCTCGCCGCAATATTCCATCATCGCCTCGTGCGACGTCGCGGCGGCGATGATGGAGGCGCCGGGCGGCACGGCCCTGGTCGAGGAATCCATCGCCGAGGCCCTCGATTTCCGCCGCGCCATGCGCAAGGTCGACGAAGAGTGGGGTGCCGATTGGTGGTTCAAGGTGTGGGGGCCGGACGACCTGTCCGAAGAGGGCATCGAGGAACGCGACGCCTGGATGCTCCAGCCGGGCGCCCGCTGGCACGGCTTCGGCCAACTGGCCGACGGCTTCAACATGCTCGACCCGATCAAGGCCACCATCATCACCCCGGGGCTTGACGTCGGCGGCGACTTTGCCGACGACATCGGCATTCCGGCGGCCATCGTCACCAAATACCTGGCCGAGCACGGCATCATTGTCGAGAAGTGCGGCCTCTACAGCTTTTTCATCATGTTCACCATCGGCATCACCAAGGGCCGCTGGAACACGATGGTGACCGAACTCCAGCAGTTCAAGGACGATTACGACAAGAACCAGCCGTTGTGGAAAGTGCTTCCCGAGTTTGTGCAGAAGCATCCGCGCTATGAGCGGGTCGGCCTGCGCGACCTGTGCGCGCAGATTCACGACGTGTACAAAGAAAACGACGTGGCCCGCCTGACCACCGAGATGTACCTGTCGGACATGGTGCCGGCCATGCGTCCGGCTGACGCCTTCGCCAGGATGGCCCACCGCGAGATCGAGCGGGTGCCGGTCGACGCCCTCGAAGGGCGCGTCACCGCCGTACTGCTCACCCCATATCCGCCGGGCATTCCGCTCCTGATTCCGGGCGAGCGTTTCAATACCACGATCTGCAATTACCTGAAATTCGCCCGCGCCTTCAATGCCCGCTTCCCCGGCTTCGAAACCGACATCCACGGCCTGGTCAAGGATGCCGAAGGCAATTACTACGTCGACTGCGTGCGCTGATAGCTGACGAAACGGCCCGACCCGTCGGCCAGCGGACGACTGGCCGTTTCCTGCCAATCGGCGGGTGACAATTCGGGGAACCAGACGTCGCCCTCGGGTTCCTGGTCGATTTCAGTCAATTCCAGGCGCCCGGCGAGCGGCAGCGCCTGCCGGTAGATGTCGGCGCCGCCGATGACAAAGACGGTTTCCTGCTCCGCCGCCAGCGTCAGCGCGGCTTCCAGCGAGGCGGCCAGTTCGGCGCCCGGCGCGGCGTAAGCGGTTTGCCGCGAGACGACGATGTTGCGCCGTCCGGGCAGCGGGCGGAAGCGCGGCGGCAGCGATTCCCAGGTTTTGCGTCCCATGACGACCGTGTGGCCCTGAGTCAGTGCCTTGAAGTGCGCCATGTCCTCGGGCAGGTTCCACAGCAATTGGTTGTCGCGGCCGATCACCCGGTTGCGGGCGACGGCGGCGATAAGGACGATTTCGGACAAGCTGGGCTTTCAGCGACGGGCGGCAACAGCCTCGCGGTAAAGGTGGCCGTAGTCGGCGGCGGCATGGCGCCAGGAAAAGTCGCGGCGCATGCCGTTCTGCTGGATGCGCTGCCACAGCCGCTTGTCGCGCCAGGTTTCGCTGACGCGCTGCATGGCCTGCAACAGGGCTTCGGCGCTACCGTCGCGCATGACGAAGCCGTTGCCGGTCTTGTCCGCCAGCGTTTCCTCGCTGACATCGACGACGGTATCGGCCAGACCGCCGGTGGCCTGGACCAGCGGCGGCGTGCCGTAGCGCAGGCTGTACAACTGGTTCAGGCCGCACGGCTCGAAACGCGACGGCATGACGAAGCAGTCGGCGCCGGCCTCGATCCGGTGCGCCAAGGCTTCGTCGAAGCCGAGTTTGACCGCGACCTGGCCCGGCCATTTTTCCGCCAGCGCCAGGAAGCCGTCTTGCAGCGCCGCGTCGCCACTGCCGAGCACGACCAGTTGTGCGGGCAGTTCCGGCAGGGCGTCGCCGACGGCGAGCAAGAGGTCGTGACCTTTTTGCTCGGTCAAGCGGCTGACGACGCCGAACAGCGGCCGGTCGTCGGCCACGTCGAGGCCCATTTCCTGTTGCAAGGCCCGTTTGTTGGCGCGCTTGGCGGCCAGCCGGTTGGCCGCGTAGGGGGTGGCCAGCGCCGGGTCGGCGGCGGGGTTCCAGATGGCGTCGTCGATGCCGTTGAGAATGCCGTGCAATTCCTCGCGGCGGTGGCGCAGCAGGGGCGCCAGGGCGTAGCCGAAAGCCTCGTCCTGGATTTCCTCGGCATAGCTCGGGCTGACCGTGGAAATGCGCGTTGCCAATTGCAGGCCGGCCTTGAGGAAGGACAGCAGGCCGTGGTATTCGACGCCGTCGAAGCGCCAGGCAGCCTCCGGCAAGCCGAGGGCGGAGCGCATTACTTTGTCGAAACAGCCCTGGAAGGCGATGTTGTGCACGGTGACGACGCTGGCAGCGCCGCCCTCGTAATGCAGCCAGGCCGCTGCCAGCGCCGTTTGCCAGTCGTTGGCGTGCACCACGTCGGGCCGCCAGGCGAGCGGCGAGGCGTCCTGGCCGAGTAGCGCGGCGACCCGCGAGAGCAGGCCGAAGCGGCTGACGTTGTCGGACCAGTCGAAGCCTTCGGCGCTAAGGTAAGGATTGCCGGGGCGGTCATAGAGTGCCGGGCAGTCGAGCAGCAGCAAGGGCAGACCATCGGTTTCGGCGGCCAACAGGCGCGAGGGCGGTAGCGCCGGGGCCAGCGCCGGTAGTTCGGCGACCGGCTCGGCATCCGGGAAAGCCTGGCGCAGCGCCGGATAGGCCGGTAGCAGCACGCGAATGTCGTAGCCGGCGCGGCGCAGCGCCGCCGGCAACGCAGCGGCGATATCGCCGAGGCCGCCGGTTTTGACCCAAGGCGCCATTTCCGAAGTGGCGAAAAGGATAGCGGGTGTTTTCATGATTGCCTCAACAAGGTTAGCAAACCGCGGGTCGATGCGTCGAAGGCGCTGTCGTCGCCAGCGGCGGCGAGCAGCGGCTCGATCCGGCCGGCCAGGGTCTTGCCCAGCTCGACACCCCATTGATCGAAGGAATTGATATTCCACAGCACGCCGAGGCAGAACGTCTTGTGCTCGTAGAGCGCCAGCAATTGCCCCAGGGTGTGGGCATTGAGCGCCGGCAGCACGAGCGTGGTCGATGGCTGGTTGCCGGGGAACAGCTTGTACGGCAGTAGCGCCTCGGCGACGCCGGCAGCGCGGACTTCGGCGGCGGTCTGGCCGAAGGCGAGCGCCGCCGACTGGGCCAGACAGTTGGCGAGCAGGGGTCGATGGTGGCCTGCCAGGGGAAAATCGCTGGCGGCGAGCGCGATGAAATCGCAGGCAACGATCTGCCCGCCCTGATGCAGCAGCTGATAGAAGGAATGCTGCCCGTTCGTGCCGGGCTCGCCCCAGACGATGGGACAGGGCACGCCGCTCAAGGGCTGGCCGGCGCGGTCGGTCTGTTTGCCGTTGCTTTCCATTTCCAACTGTTGCAAATAGGCCGGCAGCTTTTCCAGCGACTGGCTGTAAGGCAGCACGGCGGCGCTGCGGGCGCCGAGGAAATGGGTGTTCCACAGACTGAGCAGAGCCAGGGTCAAGGGCAGGTTGTCGGCCGCCGGGGCGCTGGCGAAATGTTCGTCCATGCTGCGAGCGCCGGCCAGTAGCGCGGCGAATTGCCGCCAGCCGACGGCCAGCGCCAGCGATAGCCCAATTGCCGACCACAGCGAGAAGCGGCCGCCGACCCAATCCCAGAATTCAAAGACATTGGCGTCGGCGATGCCGAATTGGCGGGTACGCTCGCGGGCGGTGGAAATGGCGATGAAGTGCTTGGCCACGGCATCATCGGCGTCGCCAGCGGCGGCGAGCAGCCAGGCGCGGGCGGTGCCGGCGTTGATGAGCGTTTCCTGCGTGGTGAAGGTCTTGCTGGCGATGATGAACAGCGTCGTGCGCGGATCGAGGCGGGCGAGCAGCGGGGCGATGTCGGCGCCGTCGACATTGGCGACGAAATGCACGCGCAGATCGGGCTGCTGCCAAGCGGCCAGCGCTCGCGCTGCCATGCGCGGGCCGAGGTCGGAGCCGCCAATGCCGATATTGACGACATCGGTGATACGCTGGCCCGTCCAGCCGCGCCAGATGCCGCCGTGGATGTTCTCGCAGCAATCGCGCATGCGTTCGAGCACGGCGCGTACTTCTGCCGGCGCGGCATCACCGGCGCGCAGCGCGATATGGTGAACGGCGCGCCCTTCGGTGTGGTTGATCGTCTCGCCGGCCAGCATCTTCCGCCGCCAGCCGTCGATGTCGGCGGCGGCGGCGAGGTCGAGCAGCAGACGGTGCGTGTCGGCGTCGATGCGCTGCTTGGAGTAGTCCAGCACGAGGCCGTCCTGGCGCCGCGAAAAACGGCTGAAACGCTGTTCGTCGGCGGCGAACAGCTCGCGCAGGTGACGTTGGCGCAGGCTGGCGGCGTGCGTCGCCAGAGTTTGCCAAGTGGGGGTGTTGGTTATAGCCACAGCATCAGTCCGGTTTCAAAGGGGTGGATGAGGGCAGCGTGGGTCGGGAAGATGCGAATGCGGTACTCCAGCCGACCGCACTGTTCCGGCGTCAGGTTCAGGGAATACAGCGTTTCGCCCTGTTCCGTTTTGCCACTGCATTGTAGCGGATAGCGGCGCAGCTTGCCGTTGCCGGCGGTGAGGCCGGGCCGGCCGAGCAGCGCCTCGACGGTGACGTCGCTGGGGCTGAGGCCGTTCAACTGCACGGCAATTTCGATGCCCAGCGCGTTGCCGAATTTCAGCCGCCGTTCCGGCCGATCCAGACGCAGCAGGCGCACGCCCGGCCAGGCGGCGCGAACCTTGGCCTTCCACTGGGCGACATTGCAGGCGACGGCAAAATTACCGCCGGCATAGCGGCGGCCATATTCCGCCGCCGGCGCGTAAAACTTGCGGACATATTCGCCGACCATGCGCGTCACGTTGAAACGTGGCGCGATCGAGGCGATCGAGTACTTGGACATCGCCACCCATTCCGGCGAGTGGCCCATCGGCCCGGTACGGTAATAGGTCGGGATCACCTGGTCTTGCAGGATTTCGTACAGTGAGCGCGCTTCCTCGGCATCGCGCAGGGCCTCGCTGAGATGCGCTGGCGCCGGTTCGATTGCCCAGCCATTGCCAACCCCGTCGCTGTCGTCGTAAGCCTCGCCCCACCAGCCGTCGAGCACCGACAGGTTGAGGGCGCCGTTCATCGCCGCCTTCATGCCCGAGGTACCGGAGGCTTCCAGCGGGTAGATCGGGTTGTTGAGCCAGACATCGACGCCGGCAACGAGCGAGCGCGACAGGTGCAGGTCGTAGTCTTCGAGCAGCAGGATGTGCCCCTCGAATTCCGGCTGGCGCGCGATCTGAGCGATGCGGCGGATGGTTTCCTGGCCGGGATGGTCGGCCGGATGGGCCTTGCCGGCGAAGAGGAAGAGCACCGGCCGCCCGGCTTGCTTGATTAGTTCCTGTAGCCAGCGCTGATCGTGGAAGAGCAGCGCCGCCCGCTTGTAGGTGGCGAAGCGGCGGGCGAAGCCGATGGTCAGGATGTTCGGATTGTCGGGATCGACCAGTTTCAGCAGTCGATCGAGATGCGCGGGCGACCCCTGGTTGCGTTGATGCTGAATGCTGAGGCGCTTGCGCACCAGTTTCAGGAGCTTGGACTTCAGTTGCTGGCGGATACTCCAGAAGGTGGCGTCGGGAATCTCGTCGATGCCTTGCCAGTTGCCCGGCTCGGTTTGCCGTTCCTGCCAGCCGATGCCGAGGTATTGCTCGAAGGTGTCGAACCACTCCGGGGCCATGAAGGTTGGCATATGGACGCCGTTGGTGACGTAATCCATGGGATTTTCGACCGGCGGAATCTGCGGCCACAGGTAGTGGCAGATGTTGGAGGAAACGCCGCCGTGAATGCGCGATACGCCGTTGTGCTGGCGCGAGCCGCGCAGCGCCAGGGAGGTCATGTTGAAATCGCTCTTGCCCGGTTCGCTGCCGAGCGCCAGCAGGGTCGCGCAATCGACGCCGAGTTCCGGGCACCAGGCCGAGAAATAACGGCGGATCATGTCCTCGGAAAAATGATCGTGGCCGGCCGGCACCGGCGTGTGCGTGGTGAATACGGTGTTGGCCGCCACCGCTTCCAGGGCTGCGGCGAAGGGCAGACCGCTGCCGGTCAGGTTACGGATGCGTTCGAGGATGAGGAAAGCGGCATGGCCCTCGTTGCAGTGCCAGACCGTCGGCCGCAGGCCGAGCTTGGCCAGGGCGCGGGCGCCGCCGACGCCGAGCAGGATTTCCTGCTCGATGCGCGTGGTCTTGTCGCCGCCGTACAGGCGATGGGTGATTTCACGGTCGGTGGCGGTGTTTTCGTCGAGCCAGGTGTCGAGCAGGATGAGCCGGACATGGCCGACGAGGGCTTCCCAGATCTTGGCTTGCACCGTCCGTCCCGGCAGGTCGACGGCGATGCGCAGTTCGCCGCCGTTGGCGTCGCGCAGTGGCGACACCGGCAGGTTGTCGAAATCGGAATCGCTATAGGTCGCCTGCTGCTGCCCGTTGGCGTCCAGCGTCTGGGAGAAGTAGCCCTGGCGGTAGAGCAGGCCGATGCCGATGAAGGGCAGGCCCATGTCGCTGGCCGCCTTGCAATGGTCGCCGGCGAGAATGCCGAGGCCGCCGGAATAGATCGGCAGACTCTCGTGGAAACCGAATTCGGCGCAAAAATAGGCGATCAGGTCATCGTCGCGGAAATGCTGGCCGTGCGCGAGGGCGAGGCCGGGCATCTCGTGGTAGTTGTCGTAGGCCGACAAGACGCGGTTGAGGGCGCCGAGGAAGACCGGATTCTCGGCTGCGGCTTCGAGGCGTTTCTGGTCGATACGCTTCAAGAAAGCCTTGGGATTGTGGTTGGTGGTTCGCCACAGCGAGTGCGACAGGCTGGAAAACAGCCCTTGGGTCGAGCGATCCCAGCTATACCACAGGTTGTTGGCCAGTTCTTCCAGGCGCTCCAGACGCTCCGGTAATTGCGGATTGACTTCGATTTGATAAATGGTACCGGTCATGATCTCAAAGGTGTGATGGTCAGTTGCAGGCGCAGCCGCCAGGTGGCGTCAGGGATGATCCAGTGCCACAGCAGTTCGGCCGATTGCATGATTTTCTCAAAGCCGGCCTCGGATTGGGAAACCGTTTGGTGCGGCCGGCATTCCAGCGCCGCGGCCGCCGTTGCCAGCAGTGTGATGCGCCCGCCGAGTATGCCGTCCTCCAGTGTCAGGAGCGCGGTTTTGTTCAGGCCTAGCGGCTGGCCGAAACCCCCCGCGATCTGACCGTCGGCCAGCAGGTAGCGGCCGAGGAAGCCGTCACAACTGGGCATGGCCAGATTGAGCGCGGTCGTGAAACGCCGCCCGGCCAGATTGGTGAATTCCCAATCGATGGTCAAAGTATCGCCATCGACCGCGTAACGCTTGCTGATGCCGGGACGGACGAAGCGGGCGTCGGCGGCGTCGGCGGCGTCGGTCGACGCGGCGGCGCAATAGTCGGTGAGCGCGCGGTCGTCGAGGCGGTCGAGACAGAAGGCGCGCGGCAGGGCATCCGGCACGATGTCGGCGGCGTTGATCAGATCCTTGCAGCGGACGATGTCGTGCGCCGAGGCGATGCCGTCGCCCTGGTGCTGGCTTGGCGTCTGGCTGATGCGGTCGTGGTAATGCTCGTGGTAGCGGCGCAGGCTGTCGGCGAAATTGTGCCGCAGGCGGTAGCTGGACAGTTCGCAGGCGGCTCCCAGACCATCATCGCGCAGTACCGCCTGCAAGGCCGGACTGTGCAGGAAGATTTCGCCGTGGCCGTCGAGATCGAGGTCGAGCGCCTGTGTCGCCGGACGCGCTTGCAGCGCATCCAGCCCGGCTTCCAGTTCAACCAGATTGGCCCACACCGCCCGCCGCAGGTGCGGCAGATAAAGGCCGCCGAACAGGCCGTGCCAGTAAACGTCGTTGGCCTGAGCGCGATACAGCGCGGCGGTCAGTTCCGGCGGCGGCGCCGGCAGGGCGGCGAGGCGCGCGGAGAGGCCGAGCATGCGCTTGTGCAGCCAGTTGGCTTCGCCGTAGCGACTGAGGAAATTGCGCCAGATGCCGCCACGCAGAAAAGGGCGCAGGCGTTCCCCCTGGCCGGCGGCCTGCGCTTCGGCGAGCAGCTTGGCGTAGATGTTGGCGGCCGGCATCGGCAGCGTCCATTCGTTCATCTCGCTGTACGACGTGGTCGGCAGGTAGACGACGCCGCGCGTGGCATGGCGGGCGTGGAAGTCGGCATAGGTGGCGGTGGCGATGAGCGGGCTGGCCAGCACGCCTTCGATCATCGCCCGCAGCCAGCCGCGCCGGTAGACCCAGTCGTAGGTTTCCGGCCAGATGCCGAATTTCTCGATGTCGTCGAAATAGATGGCGACACTCTGGCCGGCCTTGGCCAATTCCTCAAGATAGGTGACGACCTCGGTTGCCGGCGAAAAGGGCAGACGGTAGCGCAGGGCTTCCGAAATGGGAAAAAGATCAAGCCGGGCGCCGCTTTCCTCGGTGCTGAAATAGCCGTCCAGTTCGGCCGCTGTCTTGCCGGTGCAGAAAAAATGGTAGTCGTCGACGGTGACGTAGTCGATGCCGCTCGCGGCCAGCGCCGGCACCACCGACGATTCCCAGACGCGCTCGGTCAGCCAGGCGCCTTGTGGGCGGCGCCCGGTCCAGGCGGCTAGTTTGTCGTTCAGCACATTCAGTTGACCGACCCGGTCGCGATAGGGAATGGCCGCCAGCACCGGCTCGGTATCGCCGGAGCCGAACAGTTCGACCTGACCGCGGCGAACCATGTCCGCCAGCAATTCCATGTCCTCCGGGTGGCGTTCGCGCAGCCAGTCGAGCAGCCAGCCGGAAAAATGCGCGGCGAAACGGAATTCGGGGTAGCCGTGCAGGGTTTCGAGGAAGGGCTTGTAGCAGCGTTGGTGGGCGTCTTCGATGACTTCCGGGAAATTGCCGACGGGCTGGTGGGCATGGACGCCGAGGAGCAGAGTGAGCGGATGGGGCATGGTCAGCTTTCGGTGGCGCGGCGCATGGTGCCGCCGCTTTCGGCGTTGCCGCCGCCGCTGCTCAGCGGATGTTCGAGGCTGACCGGAACCGGCAGATCGAGCAGGCGGTAGAGGGCGCGCAGATTGTGGCGGAACAGGCGGTCGAAGGTAGCGACGGAGTGGGATGGGTTGTAGTCGCCCAGCCACCAGAACCAGTCCGAGCTTTCGCAGACGGCCAGACGGCGGCGTACCTCGGCGCGGGTGTCGGCGTCGAGCCGGCCGCTGCCCAGCACGCGGTCGGCGGAGAGCTTGAGTTCGCAGAGCAGTTCCCAGGCGCGGTTCTTGGCCGGATCGCCGATCCAGGTCGACAGCGTGCCGTATACCCAACTGCCGGCGACCAGCCGCGGCAGGCGCGGGCTTTGCGCGCGGCGCGCTTCTGCCGCCTCGGCCAGGGTGACGGTGCGAATGTCCGTTGCCTGTGCCAAGACGCCGTAGAGATCGTTGAAGAAATACCAGGCGTTGTAAGGGTAGTACTCCCAGGCATTCTCGCCGTCGAGAAAGACCGTGATCAGGGCGTCCGGGGTGCGCCGGCGGATGGCGTTCAATTCGTCCAGAAAATGCCGGGCGGCGTCGCGGCCATGCCACTTGGCGTACTCAAAGCCGATCAGGTCGGATAGCCGCTCGTCGCGGAAGAAGAGCTGGATATCGCCGGGCGTGCCCTCGGGCGGCAGCCACGGCGTCGTCGTTGCCGCCGCGTCGCCGGCCGAGTGGCGCAGCACGCTGTAACTGCTGGCGGTCCAGCGAAAGCCGGCAGCGGCGATCTGCTTGAGGAATTCTGCCGACAGTGCGCCTTCGGCCGGCCACAGGCCGGCGGGCGGCTGGCCGAAGCGGCGCTCATGACTGGTTTGGGCGTCGGCCAGATGCTCGGCGACGCGCGAGCGGCCACCCGGGTAGGATGGCGGCGCCGGCAGGGCGCAATTGGGCAGCGCCTCGCGGGCGCAGGTGAAATCGAGCAGCAGCGGCGCCAGCGGATGATGGGCCGGGGTGCAGCTCAGTTCGATCTGTCCGCGTTCGGCCAGCGCCCGGTAGCGCGGAATCAGGTTGCCGACGACGGCGCCCAGTTCGTCCAGTAGCGCCTGACGATCGGCAGCCGAGAAATTGCCGCCCTTGGCCATCAGTTGCGGCACGATGCGACCGCCGCGGCGCAGACTTTCGCCGCTCCAGGCCAGCAGGTACCAGGTGGCGAGATCGGCGTAATAGTTGCCCGACAGGTAGCTCATGGCATGCCCGTCGTGGCTGCGGACGTAAGCCAGCAGGTCGCGCAGGCGGCGATAGGGAGCGAACGGTTCGAGCATGGTCGGCGCGTGACAGCGGAAGGCGATGTCGAGCAGCCAGTCGCGGTCGATGGCCGACAGTTCGTTGGCATCAGGGATGGCGGCGATACGCAACAGCGGGTCGCGCCATTGGCCGGTGGCGAATTGTTCCGCGTAGTCTTCGATCTGGTCGAGCAGCACCGGCACGAAATTGACCGTGCAGCGGATGCCCGGATGGCGCTCCAGGTGCGCCGCCATATCGGAATAATCCTTGGTCGCGTGCAGCAGCACCCAAGGCAGCAGGAATTCACCAGTATCCGGATGGCGGTAATCCGGCTGGTGCATGTGCCACAGAAAAGCGAGATCAGTCATCAGCGAGCGGCAGCTCCCTGGCCGAGCATTTCCGGGGTCACCAGCACGATGCCCTTGGCGGTGACGTGGAAGCGCCGACGGTCTTCCTCCGCGTCGACGCCGATCTGCATGCCAGCCGGGATGCGTGCGCTCTTGTCGATGACGCAGCGGCGCAGCACGGCATTGTTGCCGACATCGACGCCGGGCAGGAGCACCGAGTCGCGGACGCTGGCCCCGCTGTGGACGTAGACCTTGGAGAAGAGGAGCGAGCGCCTGACCTCGGCGCCGGAGATGATGCAACCGCCGGAAACCAGCGAATCAATGGCCTGACCGCGCCGGTCGTCGTCGTCGAAAACGAATTTGGCCGGCGGCAGTTGTTCCTGGTTGGTCCAGATTGGCCACTCGCGGTCGTAGAGATTGAGTTCCGGCGTCACCTTGGTCATTTCCATGTTCGCTTCCCAGTAGGCGTCGATGGTGCCGACATCGCGCCAGTAGGGATTCTGTCCGCTGCTGCCGACGCAGGAATCGGCGAAGCGGTGGGCATAAACGCGGTGGCGGGGAACGATGTGGGGAATGATGTCCTTGCCGAAATCGCGGCTCGAACCCGCCGTCGCCGCGTCGCGCTCGAGTTGTTCAAAGAGGAAATCGGCATTGAAGATGTAAACGCCCATCGAAGCCAGCGCCCGGTCGGGCTGGTCGGGCATGGGCGGCGGATTGTCCGGTTTTTCGACGAAGGTGACCACCCGGTCGTCGTCATCGACGCCCATCACGCCGAACTCGCGGGCCTCGGCCAACGGCACGTCGATGCAGGCGACAGTCATGTCGGCATTTTTTTGCACATGGCTGGCCAGCATGCGGCCATAATCCATCTTATAAATATGATCACCGGCTACGATCAGTATATGCTCCGGCTTGTAGCGACGCAGGAAGTGCTGGTTCTGGAACACGGCGTCGGCCGTGCCCTGATACCACTGGATCTCGTCGATCTGCTGCTGCGCCGGCAGCAACTGGATGAACTCGTCGAAACGCCCGTCGAGAAAACTCCAGCCGCGCTGGATGTGGCGGATCAGGCTGTGCGCCTTGTACTGGGTGGCGACGCCAATTTTGCGGATGCCGGAATTGACGCAGTTGGAGAGTGTGAAATCGATGATGCGGAACTTGCCGGCAAAGGGAACCGCCGGCTTGGAGCGGAAATCGGTTAACTGTTTCAGGCGGGTGCCACGACCGCCGGCCAGAATGATGGCGAAGGTGTGGCGCGTTAGTTGGCTGATGAAGCGCGGATCGTGGGGATCGTGCGCCGCCGGGGTTTGGGGGTGGGAAGAACGCGTATTGATGGTCATGATAAAACCTCACCAGCGATTGTCTTGTCTTATGATACTGCACTAGGGAGAAGTCATGCAGCAAGCACTTTACCTTTTCAACGAAGGCCGTAACTTTCAAGCCTATCACCTGCTTGGCGCCCATCCTGCTGTCGCCGGCACCACTTTCCGCGTCTGGGCGCCGAATGCCGGGGCAGTCAGCGTCGTCGGCGAATTCAACGACTGGCGGCCCGGCGTCCACGCCATGCGGCCGCTCGGCGATTCCGGCATCTGGGAAGTGCTGGTGCCGGAAGCGGCGCCGCACCAACTTTACCGCTTCGCCATCACTACCCGTGGCGGCGACCTGCTCATCAAATCCGATCCTTACGGTCGCGGCTTCGAACTGCGTCCCGGTTCGGCCGCCTACATCGTACCGCCTTCGACCCACGTCTGGGGCGACGGCGAGTGGCTGGCCCGGCGCGCCACCTGGGACTGGCAGCACGCCCCGGTCAATATCTACGAGGTGCATGCCGGCTCCTGGCTGCGCCATCCCGACGACCGTGACGGTCGTCCCTACCTCTGGCGCGAACTGGCCGAGCGCCTCATCCCCTACGCCCTGGAAATGGGCTACACCCACCTCGAACTGTTGCCCGTTACCGAGCATCCGCTCGACGAATCCTGGGGCTACCAAAGCACCGGCTATTTCGCCCCGAGCGCTCGCCAAGGCTCGGCGGACGATCTGCGTTATTTCATCGACGCCTGCCACCAGGCCGGACTGGGCGTGCTGCTCGACTGGGTGCCCGGACATTTTCCGCAGGACGACTGGGCGCTCGCCCGCTACGACGGCACCGCGCTCTACGAGCACGAAGATCCGCGTCAGGGCGTGCACATCGACTGGGGCACGCACATCTTCAATTACGGCCGCCATGAGGTGTGCAGTTTCCTGCTCTCCTCGGCCCACTGGTGGCTGTCCGAATTCCACTTCGACGGCCTGCGCGTCGACGCCGTCGCCTCCATGCTCTATCTCGACTATTCCCGCCAGGCGGGCGAATGGTTGCCCAATTGCTACGGCGGGCGCGAAAACCTCGACGCCATTTCCTTCCTGCAAGCCCTCAACGCCATGACGCATGGCGAATTCCCCGGCGTCCTCACCATCGCCGAGGAATCCACCGCATGGCCGCAGGTCTCCCGCCCGACCTGGGTCGGCGGCCTCGGTTTCTCGATGAAGTGGAACATGGGCTGGATGAACGACAGCCTGCGCTACTTCAGCCGCGACGCCATCCATCGCCACTGGCACCACGACGAACTGACCTTCGGCCAGATCTACGCCTACAGCGAGAACTTCGTCCTGCCGCTATCGCACGACGAAGTGGTTCACGGCAAGGGCGCGCTGCTCGCCAAGATGCCCGGCGACGACTGGCAGCGCCGCGCCAACCTGCGTCTTCTGTTCACCTGGCAGACGCTGACGCCGGGCAAGAAACTGATGTTCATGGGCGGCGAATTCGGCCAGCCGCGCGAATGGTCATCGGCCCGCGAACTCGACTGGGGCTTGCTGGCCGACCCGGCGCACCTCGGCCTGCAACGTCTGGCAGCCGATCTCAACCGTCTCTACCGCGATCTGCCGGCGCTGCACGAGCAGGATTTCAGCGCCGCCGGCTTCTCCTGGATCGACTGCCACGACAACGAGCAATCGGTGCTGTGCTGGCTGCGCTGGGCGCGCGACGGACGCTTTGTCGTTACCATCCTCAACTTCACCCCGGTGCCGCGCCACAACTACCGCATCGGCGTCCCGCAAGCCGGCCGCTATCGCGAAATACTCAACAGCGACTCAGACTGGTACGGCGGCAGCAACCTCGGCAACGGCGGTATTCTGGAAACCACTGCCGAAAGCTGGCGTGAGTGGCCCGCCAGCCTGACCCTGACCCTGCCACCGCTGGCGGCGGTGGTGCTGGAGATGGGGTGAGATGCAAGGGGGGGCGAGGCGCATCAATGCGCCTGTTGGCCGATCATGCCCAATTCTCGGCTACTAGGCCATCGTTCAGATAGGGCGTGAAGTCGGCGGCATTGTTCGTGATGAGCTTGATTCCAGCGGCGATGGCGTGAGCGGCTATAAGACGGTCGAAGCCTTTGGCGCGGTCGGGGTATTTGGCGGTGAGTTTGCCGAACATGTCGGCCGCCTCTTTGTCAAAGGGCAGAATGTCGATGAACTGGCCGATTTGTCCACCATCAATCCCAAGTTTATACAGGCCCACCGAGAATTCCGCCCACACGATGCTGCTCACGACAATTTCACCCCGCCTGAATTTTTTCAGGCGCTCAACGACGGCGGGTGGGTGATTCTTGCAAATGTAAATCAGGATATTGGTATCCAGCATCGCCTTTATCATGCCCAGTCCCTTTCGGGAATATCCATTTCGACGCGCTGAATGTCATGCTGCTTCCCTATTGAAAGCAGGAAATTGACAAATCCCTCCAGCGTCTGCTCTTTGGGTTCGATGATGATCTTTTCCCCGATCCGGGTCACGGTCAGCTCTGTCTCTGGCGGATAGGCCAGTTTCGCCGGCAGCCTGACGGCTTGCGAGTTGCCGGCCCGGAACTGGCGGGTTTGAAAGACGGCGGTGCCCATGGCGCTCTCCTGCAAGCGAAATGTGATTCCATGTTATTACGCCCGTGCCTGCCGGTCAAGCTAACGGCTGGCGGCTGCTACTCTTGTGTGGCGGCCAGCGCCAGCGCGCCGCGCAGGCCGAGCGTCTCGTCGGTGATGAGGGTGAGCGGCATGTCCGGCATCAGGCCGGCGTGTTCGCGCTTGGCGGCGAAGGCGGTTAGCAGCGGGGTTTGATCGACCTGCGGCAGCAGCTTGGCGGCGATGCCGCCGGCGAGGTAGAGGCCGCCGCGGGCCAGCCAGTGCAGTGCCAGGTCGCCGGCGAAGGCGCCGAGGCATTCCAGCCACAGGTGTAGCGCGGTTTGCGCCAGGGCGTCGTCGCCACGGCAGGCGGCGGCGCCGATGGCTTCGGGCGTCGCTGCCGGACCGCCGAGGAAGGCGTATATGCGGGCGAGGCCGGGGCCGGAAACGACATCTTCTGTCGTTACCCGGCCGTGCTGCGCCAGCAGCCAGCGCCACAATTCGCCCTGCTCGGGCGTTTGCGGCGCGAAGCCGAAGTGGCCGCCTTCGCCCGCCACGATCCGGAAGCCGTCATTCGCCGGCAGCAGCCCGGCGACGCCAAGGCCGGTGCCGGCGCCGAGAATGACGCGCGGAGCGGCGGCGTCGGGCTTGCCAGCTTGCAGAGTAAGCACATGCTCCGGCGCTATCCACGGCAGGCCGTTGGCGGCGGCGGCGAAGTCATTGGCCAGCGTTACTTTGGGAATGGCAAAGCGGCGGCTGATTTCGTCCGCCGAGAGCCGCCAGGGCAGATAGGTCAGTTGGGCGCTGCGGCCATCGGTGGGGCCGGCCAGGCCGAAACAGGCGGCGGCAACATCGGTTCCACCGGCGAGAAAATCGGCCAGCAGGTCGCTGAAATCCGTGTAGTCGGCGCTGGCGTAGCGTTGCTGGCGGACGATGCGCCCGTCGCGTCCGGCCAGCGCCAGCAGGGTCTTGGTGCCGCCGAGATCGCCGCCGAGGATTAGCATTTAGACTGCCACCGGCGCGGCGATGTGCGGATGCGGGTCGTAGCCGTCGAGGCGGAAGTCCGCGAAGCGGAAGGCGAAGATGTCCTTGACCTCGGGGTTGAGCCACATGGTCGGCAGCGGGCGCTGCGCGCGGGTCAATTGCAGGCGGGCCTGCTCGAAGTGGTTAGCGTAGAGGTGGGCGTCGCCGAAAGTGTGCACGAACTCACCGGGGCGGTAGCCGCAGACCTGGGCCAGCATCAGGGTCAACAGCGCGTAGCTGGCGATGTTGAAGGGCACGCCGAGGAAGATGTCGGCGCTGCGCTGGTACAACTGGCAACTGAGTTTGCCGTCGGCGACGTAGAACTGGAACAGGCAGTGGCAGGGCGGCAGGGCCATGTGGTCCACGTCGCCCGGATTCCAGGCCGAGACGATATGCCGGCGCGAGTCCGGGTTGTGCTTGAGACCCTGCACCAGTTGCGCGATCTGGTCGACGATGCGGCCGTCCGGCGTTTCCCAGCGCCGCCACTGCTTGCCGTACACCGGGCCGAGGTCGCCGTTTGCATCGGCCCACTCGTCCCAGATGCGCACGCCGTTTTCCTTCAGGTAGGCGATGTTGGTGTCGCCTTGCAAGAACCACAGTAATTCGTGAATGATGGATTTCAGGTGCAGCTTCTTGGTCGTCAGTGCCGGAAAGCCCTGGCCGAGATCGAAACGCATCTGCCAGCCGAACACCGAGCGGGCGCCGGTGCCGGTGCGGTCGGATTTGTCGTGGCCGCGTTCGAGTACGTGGCGCATGAGATCCAAGTATTGCTGCATGGGAGGGGCGTCGTTGGGTCAAAAATGGCGATTCTACTCTGACGCCGCTTCCGCGGATGTTCCACGGAGGGAATATACGGATAAACTAGAACGCAGTGTTTTTCCGATGTGGGGGCCTTGTGAGGGATCAGGTAACGAATCTGGGCGGGGTGTTCGGCAAGAAGATGCCGCATCCGCTGGCGGATGCGCAAGAGGTGCGGCGGATCATCACCGAACTGCCGAAGGACAATGTTTTCAAGGCCATCGATGGGATCATCGGCTGGCTTGAATCGGCCAAGGCCGCCGAGCACCTGGGCGCCGATCGCCTGTACGGGGCGGTTTCGCAATTGGAGGATGCGGGGCGCGAGCACCTGCGCCGGCTGTGCCGCGATTACCTGCATACCTCGCGTCTGTCGCGCACCGAGGAAACGCGCCTGTGGTCGATCAGCCACGGCTACTGGAGCCTGCTCGCCATCCTCTACGAGCGCTGCCTGCGCGGTCTTGCCCCGGGCGGTAAGATGACCGAGGCATCGCTGGCGGTGCTGCCGGCCCTTTGTGTGCGCCTGATCGCGGCGCTTGGCGCAATCCTGAAATGGGAGCGTTTCCGTTGCAGCCCGCCGGCCAACGCGATCTGGCAGCGGCTCGGCCAAGCGCTGCTGGCCGCCGAGGCGGCTGGCGTGGCGATGCGCCCGGTAGTTCTCGGGCAGGGCGAGCGGGCCAGTTCGCCGGCGCAGGAATACCAGAAGGTGATGATTTTTCACGCCGCCTCGATGGACAGTCTGGCGCCGCTGGAAATCGAACTGGCCGAACGCCTGATCGAGCATTTTTTGAGCGGCTTCGTATTTGCCGCCGAAGCCCGGCACGATTGCGTCTATTGGGTCGATCTGCAACTGGCCCAGCCGCCGCTGCGCCTGGCGCAAATGCCGAGAGAGGCGAAGCCGAGCCTGCGCTTTTACCGCCCTGGCCCGGCCCATGCCCAGTTGTGCGAATTGCTGCACAGCATCGAACGCGGCGGCGAGCTGCCCGCCGACATCGACCTCGGCGGCCAGTACCCGGGGCGCACGCTGTTGCCGGTGCTGCGTCATCTGGTTGCCTATCTGGCGCCGGTTCCGCCGCAGCGCCAGCATGACCGGCACCGCGTCAGGCATCAGGTGACGGTGCTCAATGGCCTGGTCAATGCCTTTGTCGTTTTTTCCGGCGAATTCGGTGACCGGCCGGCCGGCCTGCACATGGAAAACTGGGCCGTCGACAACGTCAGCCGCGGCGGTTTCGGCGCCGTGGTCGGCAACTCGCCGGACTGGTTGCGCGTTGGCGCCCTATTGACCATACAGCCGGAGGGCGGCGACAACTGGCTGCTCGGCATCGTCCGCCGCTACTACCGGGAAGGCGAAGGCAAGGCCCAGGTCGGCATCGAGACGCTAGCCCGCAATGTTCTCGCGGTCGAGTTGAAGGCGCGCGCCTCGTCGTCCTATGCCGTGGTCGGCGGCACGCCGGGGCTGCTGCTGGAAAATCGCGGCGAGCCGGGCGAAGTGCGCGTCGTGCTGCCGCCGGCCAGCTTCGATCTGAAGGAAGCCCTGGTCTGCGTCATCGACGGCCGGCGCTGCCAACTGTCGCCGATGGCCCTGGTCGAGCACACCACCGACTACGAACTGGCCCGCTATTACCTCAGTCAGCCCGGCTGAGGCGGCATCGCCGCCGCGGGTTCAGCGTGGCGGACGAGCGGCTGATTTGGGGCGGAAGGCGGCGCTGACCGCCGGGTTGGTTTCGCTGGCGGGGCCGCCGAGCAGGTCGATACAGTAAGGCACGGCGGCGAAGATGCCGGCGTGGATGACTTCGCCGCTGGCGTCGCGGGCGCCTTCCAGGGTTTCGCGGATGGCCTTGGGCTGGCCGGGCAGGTTGATGATCAGCGCCTGCCCGCGGATGACCGCCACCTGACGCGAGAGGATGGCGGTGGGGACGAAATTGAGGCTGATGCGCCGCATTTCCTCGCCGAAACCGGGCATTTCCTTGTCGCCGACGGCCAGCGTCGCCTCCGGCGTGACATCGCGCAGCGTTGGGCCGGTGCCGCCGGTGGTCAGCACCAGATGGCAGCCGGCGCTATCCACCAGTTCAATCAGCGTTTGCTCGATGCGCGCCCGCTCGTCGGCGATCAGCCGCGTTTCCGCCTGCCACGGCGAGATCAGCGCGGCGGTCAGCCAGTCGCGCAGGGCCGGGATGCCCTGATCGACATAAGCGCCGGTCGAGGCGCGGTCGCTGATCGAAACGAGGCCGATTTTCAGGATGTCATTCGCCGCCATCGGGGCTTCCTTCCATGTGAGTCCCCTCGGGCTTGGCGTTTGCGCTCGACTCGCGCTCAAGTTCCTGCAAGACCTGAAAAATGGCGCGGAAATTTTTCGGCGGCTTGCCGGCCTCCTGTTCCTTCAAGGCATTGCGGCGCAGTTGGCGCAGGTGTTGCAGATCGGCTCGCGGCCACTGGGCGGCGATTTCGCCGAGAAAATTCTCGTCGGCGAGCAGCTGCGTCCGGTAGCGTTCCAGGCGGTGCAGACGCGCCGTCTCGGCCGCCGATTCGCCGCGCAGCAGCGCCAGGCCGGCGCGGATCGGTGCCTCGTCGGCATCGCGCATCAGCTTGCCGAGGTACTGGATCTGCCGGCGGCGGGCGCCGTGGGCGGTGATTTTCTGGCAATCGCGCACCGCTTGCCGAATGTTTTCCGGCAAATCGATGCGTTGCAACTGGCCGACCGAGAGTTCGACCAGCTCGACTCCGAGGTCGCGCAAGGCGTGCATCGCCTCCTTGCGCTTGGTTTTCGAGGGACGGTCGGGGCTTTCGCTGAGATCTTCTTCGTGCATGGGGTGTTCGCGGCGGGGGGTAAGGCGGCTGCTATGATAGCGACTTTCCCCGCTTGCCGCCCCCTCCATGCCTCCTGCCGCCGCTTTTTCCTATCCCTTCGCCACGCTCCAGCAACTGGCCGCCGATGTGCTCGACCACGCCCGCAAACAGGGGGCGACGGCCTGCGAGGCGGATGTTTCCGAAGGCTTCGGCCAGACTGTCGGCGTCCGCTGCGGCGCAGTCGAAACCATCGAATTCAACCGCGACAAGGGCGTCGGCGTCACCGTTTATTGCGGCCAGCAGAAGGGCTACGCCAGCACCTCCGATTTCTCGCCCAAGGCGCTGCGCGAAACCGTCGAGGCGGCGCTGGCCATCGCCCGCTTCACCGCCGCCGACGACTGCGCCGGGCTGGCCGATGCCGCGCTGATGGCCAAAGATTGTCCCGATCTCGATCTCTATCATCCTTGGGCGCTTGGCGTCGAAGAAGCCATCGCCACGGCGCAACGCTGCGAGCAGGCGGCCTTCGACGCCAGTCCGCGCATCAGCAATTCCGAAGGGGCGACGGTGTCGACCCAGGAGGCGCAGTTCGTCTCGGCCAATAGCCTCGGCTTCATGGGCGGCTACCCGACCTCGCGCCATTACATTTCCTGCTCGGTGATTGCCGGCGAACAAGATGCCATGCAGCGCGACGACTGGTACACCACGCACCGCGCCGCCGCCCGCCTCGACGATCCCCTCAGCGTCGGGCGCACCGCCGCCGAGCGCGCCGTCGCCCGGCTCGGCGCAAAACGCATCAAAACCGGCGAATTCCCGGTGCTGTTCGAAGCGCCGCTGGCCGCCGGCCTGCTCGGCAGCCTGGTCCATGCCGCCAGCGGCGGCGCCCTCTACCGCAAGTCATCCTTCCTGCTCGACAGCCTCGGCAAGCGGCTGATGCCGGAATTCGTCCGCCTCGTCGAGCGCCCGCATATTTCGTGTGGCCTGGGTAGCGCCGCCTTCGATAGCGACGGCGTCGCCACGCGCGACCGCGACGTGATCGCCGACGGCATTCTGCAAGGCTATTTCCTCAGCGCCTACTCCGCCCGCAAGCTGGGCATGCAGACCACCGGCAATGCCGGCGGCAGCCACAATCTCATCATCGAACCCGGCGCACTCGACCGCGCCGGCCTGCTGGCGCGCATGGGGCGCGGCCTCCTCGTCACGGAATTGCTTGGCCACGGCATCAACTACGTCACCGGCGACTACTCGCGCGGCGCCGCCGGCTATTGGATCGAAAACGGGCAAATCGCTCATCCGGTCGAGGAAATCACCATCGCCGGCAATCTCCGCGACATGTTCGCCGCCATCGCCGCCGTCGGCAACGATGTGCAGGTGCGCGGCAGCAAGCAGACCGGCTCGATCCTGATCGAGCGGATGACGGTGGCTGGGGGGTGAGCCGCCAGCAGGCGCGATTCAACAGTATCTACAATTCGGGCTACGCTTGCTGCGACGAATTATTAGACTACGGGCAACTGTGACAAAGTCATTCCTATCCTGCCCCCATTTTGATAGGAGAGGAGTACATGATATAGAGCATGAATGTGAGGGTTGCAAAAGACGCCAGCAAGGGAACAAACAGCCATTTAGGAGAATCAGCGGAATAGCTAACGAATGCCAAGAGAAGCGCGTTAAGAAGCGGTACTAACCACCATTCCTTAGCGGTACGCAAGCCAAAAGCCATGGCTGATGGAATAGGCTGACCAAAGCCTTGGTATACCGACACAAACAAGTTGAGCGCACCTGTGTTCCATGCATGGAATGTGACTGCCTGACAAAGAATGAGCAGGACTATCACGCCGAAGATGAGCGCCGATATTTTGTTTCTTTTCATAAAAGCCTAACAAGCGAAAACCGCCCAAGATGGCGGATAACCCAACTCCAAAGTCAATGATGCCCCCGCAAACACTCTCGCGGGGACATCTAACACTTCACCCTTCCAGCAAACTCCGCAGCATCCAGGCATTCTTTTCATGCACCTGCATGCGTTGAGTGAGCAGGTCGGCGCTGGGTTCGTCGGCGGCCTTGTCGACGATGGGGAAGATGCTGCGCGCCGTGCGCGCGACGGCTTCCTGGCCGGCGACCAGTTGCTTGATCATGTCGGTGGCGGCGGGCACGCCCTTGCTTTCCTTGATCACGGTCAGCTTGCTGAATTCGCGGCTGGCGCCGGGGGCGGGAAAGCCGAGGGCGCGGATGCGTTCGGCGATTTCGTCGAGCGCGTTCCACAACTCGGTGTATTGATCCATGAACATCGTGTGCAGCGTGTTGAACATCGGGCCGGTGACGTTCCAGTGGAAATTGTGCGTCTTGAGGTAAAGCGTGAAGGAGTCGGCCAGGAGGCGCGACAGTCCTTCGGCGATGGCTTTGCGGTCTTGTTCCTTGATGCCGATATCCATGATCCATGCCTCCGTTGCTGATGTGATTTCTTCATCATACCGGCGGGAGCTTTCTCCGCCAATGGCTTGCCGGCAAGGGAGGATGGCTTGGAAAATAGAGCTTTGTCTCGAATCAGCGATAGGAAGGCCATGCCGGAAACACGTCTTTGCCTGCTGCGCCACGGCGAAACCGAATGGAATGTCGCGCGCCGCATCCAGGGGCAGGTCGATGTCGACCTCAGCGCCGTCGGCTGGCGGCAGGCCGAGGCGGCGGGCCGTTGGCTGGCGGATGCCGGTATCACGGCCCTGTACAGCAGCGACCTGCGCCGCGCCTGGCGCACGGCCGAGGCCATCGGTCGGGCGCTGAATCTCGTCCCGCGGGCCGAGCCGGCCTTGCGCGAGCGGCGTTACGGGGTGTTCGAGGGGCTGACCCAGGAGGAGGCCAAGCGCGACCTGCCGGCGGTCTATGCCGCCTTTGCCGGGCGCGACCCCGACTATGATTTCGTCAGTGGCGAGAGCCTGAAAACCCTGTTCGCCCGCGTCACCGAGGCCGTGCGGCGGATCGCCGCCGAGCATCCGGGGGAGCGCGTGGCGCTGGTCACCCACGGCGGCGTGCTCGATATCGTCAATCGCTTCGTGCGCGGCAATCCGCTCCATCTGCCGCGCGATTTCCTCATTCCCAACGCCGGTCTGAACTGGATTTCCTGCCGCGACGGCGCGTGGGCTATCGAGGTCTGGGGCGAAACGGCGCATCTGCTGGCCGACGCCCGTGACGAGCTTCCGTGATAAAATTTTCGTCCTTTTCAATGGCTTGAGGCATTCCCCATGTTTTCCGCGAAAGACACCCTGGCAAAAACCGACCCCGATCTGTGGCGTGCCATCGAGGCCGAAAACCGGCGTCAAGAGGAACACATCGAACTGATCGCCTCCGAAAATTACGTCAGCAAGGCGGTCATGGAAGCGCAGGGCTCGCAACTGACCAACAAGTATGCCGAGGGCTATCCCGGCAAGCGTTATTACGGCGGCTGCGAGTATGTCGACATCGCCGAGCAGATCGCCATCGACCGCGTCAAGGCGCTGTTCGGGGCCGATGCCGCCAATGTCCAGGCCAATTCCGGCTCGCAGGCCAACCAGGCGGTGCTGATGGCCTTCGCCAAGCCGGGCGACACGATCATGGGCATGAGCCTGGCCGAAGGCGGCCATCTCACGCACGGCATGGCGCTCAACATGTCCGGCAAGTGGTTCAACGTCGTCTCCTACGGTCTCAACGAAAAGGAAGAGATCGACTACGACAGGATGGAAGCGCTGGCCCGCGAGCACAAGCCCAAGATCATCGTCGCTGGCGCTTCGGCCTACGCGCTGCGCATCGACTTCGAGCGTTTCGCCAAGGTTGCCAAGGCCGTCGGCGCCATTATGTGGGTGGACATGGCCCACTATGCCGGCCTGATCGCCGCCGGTTTCTACCCGAACCCGGTGCCGCACGCCGATGTCGTCACCACCACCACGCACAAGACCCTGCGCGGCCCGCGCGGCGGCGTCGTGCTGATGAAGGCCGAACACGAGAAGGCCATCAATTCCGCCATCTTCCCCGGCTTGCAGGGCGGCCCGCTGATGCACGTCATCGCTGCCAAGGCCGTCGCCTTCAAGGAAGCCGCTTCGCCGGAATTCAAGCGCTACCAGGAGCAGGTGATCATGAACGCCCGCGTCATGGCCCGCGTGCTCGGCGAAGAGCGCGGCCTGCGCATCGTCTCCGGGCGCACTGAGAGCCACGTGTTTCTGGTCGACCTGCGGCCGAAGAATCTCACCGGCAAGGATGCCGAGGCCGCGCTGGGCCGCGCCCACATCACCGTCAACAAGAACGGCATTCCCAACGATCCGCAAAAGCCCTTCGTCACCTCCGGCATCCGCATCGGTTCGCCGGCCATGACCACGCGCGGCTTCCGCGAGATCGAGGCGGAACAGATCGCCCACCTGATCGCCGATGTGCTCGACGCGCCGAACGACGAGGCGGTCGCCGCCAAGACGCGGGAAAAGGTCGCGGCGCTGTGCCAGAAGTTCCCGGTTTACGGCAATTAATCCCATTTCTATCCCAACCGATTACTTTGTCGGCTTCGCTTGCCGTACTACAGTACTGTCTGCGCTTCGCCTTCGCGTACTCGATTGATCCATAAATGGGATAAATCATGAAATGCCCTTTCTGCGGCACTGAAGATACGGCGGTCGCCGATACCCGGCTCAGCGACGACGGCGATGTCGTGCGCCGCCGCCGCAAGTGTTCGGCGTGCGACAAGCGCTTCACCACTTACGAGCGGGCCGAAATTCAGTTGCCGCAGGTCATCAAGAAAAATGGCCTGCGCGCCGAATTCAGCCGCGCCAAGCTGCGCGCCAGTCTCGAACTGGCGCTGCGCAAGCGGCCGGTCAGCATCGAGGCGGTCGACGCCGCAGTCGCCGACATCGAGGAACGCCTGCTCTCGGCCGGCGAGCGCGAAGTCAGCACGCAGCAATTGGGCGAACTGGTGATGCGCGAATTGAAAAAACTGGACAAGGTCGCCTACATCCGCTTCGCCTCGGTCTATCGCAATTTCGAGGACGTCGACGCCTTCTCCCGGGCCATCCGCGAAGTCTCGCCGCCCGCCGCCAAGCAATGAGCTTCAGCGCCGCCGACCATCGCGCGATGGCAGCGGCGCTGCAACTGGCCGAGCGCGGCCTCTTCACAACCACCCCCAATCCGCGCGTCGGCTGCGTACTGCTGGCGCCGGACGGCGAAATCGTCGGCGCCGGCTGGCACGAAAAAGCCGGCGCAGCCCATGCCGAAATCCACGCCCTGCGCGCCGCTGGCGAGCGGGCGCGCGGCGCTACCGCTTACGTCACGCTGGAACCCTGCGGCCACCACGGACGCACGCCGCCCTGCGCCGAAGCCTTGATCGCCGCCGGTGTGGCGCGCGTCGTCGCGGCGATGGAGGACCCCAATCCCCTGGTCGCTGGCGATGGCCTGGCGCGGCTGCGGGCGGCGGGAATCGAAACGGCCTGCGGTCTTCTGGAAGACGCGGCGCGGGAATTGAACATCGGCTTCGTCTCGCGCATGACGCGCGGCCGGCCGTGGCTGCGCCTGAAAGCCGCGGCCAGCCTGGACGGCAAGACGGCGCTGAACAACGGCCTCAGTCAGTGGATCACCGGCCCGGCGGCGCGGCAGGACGGCCAGTTGTGGCGGGCGCGCGCCTGCGCCATCCTGACCGGCAGCGGCACCGTGCGCGACGACGACCCGCGACTCACCGTGCGCCTGCCCGACGCGCCGCGCCAGCCGCTGCGGGTCATCGTCGACAGCCGCCTGGAAACGCCGCTGACGGCGCGCATCCTGCACGGCGGCCCGACGCTGCTGGCCGGCGCCGTCGCCGATGCCGGCAAAATCGCCGCCCTGCAAGCCGCCGGGGCGGAAGTCGTGATCCTGCCCAATGCCGCGGGCAAGGTCGATCTGGCCGAACTGCTGGCCGAACTGGGCCGGCGCGGCATCAATGAAATCCACGCCGAAGCAGGCTGCAAGCTCAACGGCGCGCTACTACAAGCCGGGCTGGTCGACGAACTGCTGCTCTACCTCGCCCCCTGCCTCATCGGCCACGCCGCCGCCGGCCTCTTCGACCTGCCCGAACTGGCCAGCCTGGACGGCAAGCGGCAACTCCAGATCCGCGAATTGCGCCAGATCGGCACCGACATCCGGCTGCTCGCCCGGCCCGGGCAATAGACTTGGCCGGCACAACAGGTCAGCGGGCGCTTCCGGCTTCCCGGACAAATTCATCGACCACGCTTGCTGCTTCCCTGGGGACGGTCTGAAGCAGAAAGTGGGGCGCGACGAAGTCCACGACCCTGCCGTTGGGTACATGTTCAAGAATGAGCCGCGACGCCGTGGCCGGGACGACGCGATCTTCCACGGCGCGCAGATACAGTAGCGGCACGGACAGGGAAGGCGGCAAGGAAACCACGTTTATGCCGAGTACGGCAGCCATGCGGGCGCGTAGCGTGGCGGGCGGGATTTTCGCCAAGGCCCGCGTCAGCGCCTGCCGCAGTTCCGGGGTGGCGAAACGGCCCGCCAGAAACCACAGCAGCAGTCCTACGGGAGGCCGGTCAGGCAGCCGGTTTACCAGCCCGGACAAAAGCGCGGGAATGGGGCGGGGGTTCCTGGCAAAGCTGCAACACAGGACGATGCCGCGCAACTGCGGCGGCTGTTTCGCCGCGATGGACAGCGCAATCGGCCCGGAGAACGATTCCCCGAGGAGAACATAGGGTTCATCCGCCGGAAGCTCGGCGGCGGCAAACGCCTCAAGCTCGGCGTAAGCCAGGGGCGGCGAGGCGGGATAGCGGACAATCCGCGTTTTTGCCTCGACGGCATCCGCGAAAGGCGAAAACAGCTCGCCCGTGCCATCCATGCCGGGCAGAAGAACGAGCGTCGTCATGTCTCCCAGCAAGCCAGCCCGGCAGAGCGGCAAGTCACTGGCTGCCGCCGCAAACAGCGCAGGCCGGGTCTTTGTTGAAGCGCACGCTGCGCCATTCCATGCGCAGCGCGTCGAGCAGCAAGAGCCGCCCGGTCAGGCTGTCGCCGATGCCGGCGGCCAGTTTCAGCGCCTCGGCTGCCTGTGTGGTTCCGATGATGCCGGTCAGCGGGGCGAAGACGCCCATCACCGCGCAGCGCACCTCCTCGATGTCGGCGGCTTCGGGAAAGAGGCAGTGGTAGCACGGCGCGTCATCGCGGCGCAGGTCGTAGACGCTGATCTGGCCGTCGAAGCGGATGGCGGCGCCGGAAACCAGCGGCTTTTTGTGGCGCACGCAGGCGCGGTTGATAGCGTGGCGGGTGGCGAAATTGTCGGTGCAATCGAGCACCAGATCGGCAGCGGCCACCCGCGCCGCCAGTTCCTCGCCGGCCAGACGCTGGCGCAGCGGCGCGATGGCGATGTCGGGATTGATGGCGTGCAGCGCCAGCCGCCCCGATTCCGCCTTGCCCATACCGACGCGCTCTTGGGTGTGGAGAATTTGCCGCTGGAGATTGGTGAAGTCGACGCTGTCGTCATCGACCAGCGTGATCTTGCCGACGCCGGCCGAAGCCAGATAAAGCGCCGCTGGCGACCCCAGGCCGCCGGCCCCGACGACCAGCGCGTGCGTGGCGAGAATGCGCTCCTGGCCCTCGACGCCGAGTTCGTTGAGCAGGATGTGGCGGCTGTAGCGGAGTAGTTGCTCGTCGGTCATGGGTTGGTTAGCGGTATTGGTTCAAGACTGCGCGAAGCTGGATTGCTTGCTCGCAATGACAAGCGTTCCATGTGTCGTCATTGCGAGGAGCGAAGCGACGAAGCAATCCAGAAATGGCGTCACTTGAACTCTCCTACCGCTTCCCGCCCAAAATCGAGCCGAGCACGCCGCGCAAAATCTGGTTGCCGACACTGCGGCCGACGCTGCCGGCGATGCCGCGGGCGGCGCTTTTGGCCGCCGCTTCGATGACGCCTTCGCGTTTGCCGCCGCGCGGGCCGGTGCTGCCGAGGAAGATGTCGCTCAGGCCGCCGAGCAGGCCGCCGCTATCCTGCGCCGCCGGGGCACTCGGCCGTGATTGTGCGCTTGGCGCCGGCGGCGGCGTGGCGCTGGGAGCGGCGGGCTTGCTGGCCGTCTGGCCGCGCAGGATTTCGTAGGCCGAGATGCGGTCGTCGACCTCGCCGTAGGCGGCGAGGAATGGCGAGGACTGGATCATGGCCTGACGTTCGGCGTCGGTCAGCGGCCCGAGGCGCGAGGCGGGCGGGTAGATGAAGGCGCGTTCGACGACGTTGGGCCGGCCTTTTTCGTCGAGACAGGAAACCAGCGCCTCGCCGACGCCGAGTTCCTTGATGGCCTCTGTCGCATCGAATTTGGGATTGGCGCGCATGGTTTGGGCGGCCGCCTGCACCGCTTTCTGGTCGCGCGGGGTGAAGGCGCGCAGCGCGTGCTGGACGCGGTTGCCGAGCTGGCCGAGGATTTTTTCCGGCACGTCGAGCGGGTTCTGCGTGACGAAAAAGACGCCGACGCCCTTGGAGCGGATCAGGCGCACCACCTGCTCGACCTTGTCGATCAGCGCCTGCGGCGCGTCGGAGAAGAGCAGATGGGCTTCGTCGAAGAAAAAGACCAGCTTGGGCTTGTCGAGGTCGCCGGCTTCCGGCAGGCGCTCGAACAACTGGGACAGCAGCCAGAGCAGGAAGGTGGAGTAGAGGGCCGGAGCGTTGATCAGCTTTTCGGCGGCGAGGATGTTGATGACGCCGCGACCGTTGCCGTCCACTTTCATCAGGTCGGCGATGTCGAGCATCGGCAGGCCGAAGAAAATGTCGCCGCCCTGCTCGCCGAGCGTCAGCAGGCCGCGCTGGATGGCGCCGATGGAGGCGGCGCTGACATTGCCGTACTCGGTCTTGTATTGCGCCGCGTTGTCGCCGACGTGCTGGGCCATGGCGCGCAAGTCCTTGAGATCGTCCAGCCACCAGCCCTGATCGTCGGCGATCTTGAACACCAGTTGCAGGACGCCGGTCTGGGTGGCGTTGAGATTGAGCAGGCGGGCCAGCAGCAGCGGCCCCATGTCGGAAATGGTGGCGCGCACCGGCACGCCGCCCTGGCCGAAAACATCCCAGAAGGCGACCGGGTTGGCGCAGGGCCGGAAGCCCTCCAGATCCAGTTCGGCGACACGCTGCAAGAGTTTTTCCGAGGGCTGGCCGGCGGCGGCTATGCCCGACAGGTCGCCCTTCACGTCGGCCATGAAGACCGGCACGCCGATGGAGGAGAGGCGCTCGGCGATGGATTGCAGGGTCACCGTTTTGCCGGTGCCGGTGGCGCCGGTGATCAGGCCGTGCCGGTTGGCCATCGCCGGCAGCAGCGCCGGGTGGCCGTCGGCGGACTTGGCAAGAGAGAGGGGGGCGGACATGACGCGGAACTCCTCGGGAAAATATTCAAGCATTTTAGCGCCTCGGCGGCAGGCCGAAAGCCTCCGCCGGGCAGCCACGCCTGACGGCAAGGCGGCGGATGGGTAAAATCGCGGCTTCTTCGTTATTGCATTCAGGAAATCATCATGGCCGGACACTCCAAATGGGCCAACATCCAGCACCGCAAGGGACGCCAGGACGAAAAGCGTGGCGCCGCCTTCTCCCGCATCGCCAAGGAAATCACCGTCGCCGCCAAGATGGGTGGCGGCGACATCGGCTTCAATCCGCGCCTGCGCGTCGCCGTCGACAAGGCCAAGGCCGCCAACATGCCCAAGGACAAGATCGACACCGCGATCAAGAAAGGCACCGGCGAGCTTGAGGGCGTCGAATACATCGAAGTCCGCTACGAAGGCTACGGCCCTGGCGGCGCGGCGATCATGGTCGATTGCCTGACCGACAACAAGACCCGCACCGTCGCCGAAATTCGCCATGCCTTCAACAAAAACGGCGGCAATCTGGGCAGCGAAGGCTCGGTGGTCTTTCAGTTCAAGCACTGCGGCCAGTTGATCTTCGCCCCCGGCACCGACGAGGCGGCGCTCATGGACGCCGCCATCGAGGCCGGCGCCGAGGACGTGACAGGCAACGACGATGCCTCGATCGAAGTCATCACCGCCCCCGCCGATTTCATCGCCGTCAAGGAGGCGCTGGAAGCCGCTGGCTTCACGCCGGAATTCGCCGAAGTGACGATGAAGCCGGAAGGCGAAAGCCTGCTTGCCGGCGAGGACGCGGTGAAAATGCAGAAACTGCTCGACGTTCTGGAAGATCTGGATGACGTGCAGCAGACTTATACGACGGCGGTGATGGACGAATAGGCGGTTTTTTCATGCCTCTGGATTGCTTCGTCGCTGCGCTTCTCGCAATGACGGTGCAAGAAATAGCCGTCATTGCGAGCGCAGCAATCCAGTTTTGTACCGTCTTGAATCAATAACGCGCTACTGTCCGCCGCCTGAAATCTCCGCCAACGGCCAGCGCGGCGCCACGGCAAAAGCGCCGGCGGGTTTGGGCGTGGCGCCGGCCTGCCAGCGCAGGCAGCCGGCGAGCGCGATCATGGCGCCGTTGTCGGTGCAGAATTCCAGTTCGGGATAAAAGACGCGGCAGCCCTTTTTCCGCGCTCCGGCATCGAGCGCCGCCCGCAACTGCCGGTTGGCGCCGACGCCGCCGGCCACCACCAGTTGCTTGAGGCCGGTCTGGCGGAGCGCCTTCAGGGATTTTGCCACCAGCACCTCGACGATGGCTTCCTGGAAGGCCCGCGCCGCATCGGCCTTGAAGCTTGCCGACAGCGGCTGCGGCTGTTCGCGCACCAGGGTCAGCACTGCCGTCTTGAGGCCGGAAAAGCTGAAATCGAGATCGCCGGAATGCAGCATGGGGCGCGGCAGTTCGTGAATGCCGGGGCGACCGCTGTCGGCCAGTTGCGAGAGGAGCGCGCCGCCGGGATAGGGCAGGCCAAGGAGTTTGGCGCTCTTGTCGAAGGCTTCGCCAGCGGCGTCGTCCAGCGTTTCGCCGAGCAGTTCGTAGCGGCCGATGCCGGTCACCCGCATCAACTGGGTGTGGCCGCCGGAAACAAGCAGGGCGACGAAGGGGAAGGCGGGTGGCGTGGCCGACAGGAGCGGCGACAACAGGTGGCCTTCGAGGTGGTGCACCGGCAGCGTTGGCTTGTCCAGCGCCAGCGCCAGCGCCTCGGCGAAGGCGCAGCCGACGAGCAGGGCGCCGGCCAGGCCGGGGCCGCGGGTGTAGGCCACGGCGTCGATATCGGCCAGGGTGCGATTGGCGCGCCCCAGCGCCTCGCGCAGCAGCGGCACGGTGCGGCGGATGTGGTCGCGCGAGGCCAGTTCCGGCACCACGCCGCCGTACTCGGCGTGCATCGCCACCTGCGAATGCAGGGCGTGGGCCAGCAGCCCGGCGGCGCTGTCGTAGAGCGCGATGCCGGTTTCGTCGCAGGAGGATTCAACGCCAAGGATCAACATCGGCGCGCATTTTAGCACTTGAATGCCAAGGCATTTCTGTCCTATACTTCATGGTTCTCCGCATTGGGGCGGATACCAAATTTGCGCGCACCGCCGCTTACTTGACCTGGCGGGCGCCCGACGGAAGGGGGTGAATCTATATGCCGAATATTCGTGTCAAGGAAAACGAGCCGTTCGAGGTGGCCATCCGCCGCTTCAAGCGCACCGTCGAAAAAACGGGCCTCCTGACCGAGCTGCGCGCCCGCGAGTTCTACGAGAAGCCGACCGCCGAGCGCAAGCGCAAGGCAGCCGCCGCCGTCAAGCGTCAACACAAGCGCCTGCGTAGCCTGACCCTGCCGCCGAAGCTGTACTGAGCGACGGTGCAAGCCGCAGCGAGCCGCCCGCCTCAACAGCCGGCGGCTTTTTGCTTTTTCAATCCCACCCGGGCGAGCGCCACGATGACTCTCAGAGACCAGATTACCGAAGACATGAAAACGGCCATGAAGGCCAAGGACGCGCCCCGTCTGGCGGCCATCCGCCTCTTGCTCGCCGCCATCAAGCAGAAGGAAGTCGACGAGCGCCGCGAGCTGGACGATGCCGCCGCCATCGCCGTCGTCGACAAGCTGACCAAGCAGCGCCAGGACAGCGTCAGCCAGTACGAGGCCGCCGGCCGCCAGGATCTGGCCGATGTCGAGAAGTTCGAGATCACGGTGCTCGCCGCCTATCTGCCGGCCCGGATGGACGCAGCCGCGATCGCCGCCGAAGTGGCCGCCGCCATGCGCGAAACCGGCGCCCAGGGCATGGCCGACATGGGCAAGCTGATGGCCGCGCTGAAGCCGCGCCTGGCCGGCAAGGCCGACATGGCGGAGGTTTCGAAGCAGGTGAAGGCGGCGCTTGCCTGAGAGCTTGTCTGGAAAAATGCTAGCCAATCTTAATTGCCTGCGCTTGTCACTACCTCACCCTACCCAGGAACCTTTGGGGCGCCGAATGCGAGAAATTCACCCTGATTCCCTCGCCCCGCTCGGCGGGGTTAGGGTGAGGGGGGCCGTTTATCAAGCCGCTTGCGCGAAATTTCCCGCTACGGCCCCTCACCCCGGCCCTCTCCCCGCAAGCGGGGCGAGGGGGAGCGTAAGCAACCCGCCTGGCTATCGTATTCCGCTTCACGGGATCGGTTCCGGGGTGCAAGTCGGCAGCGCGGCGCTGCATCTGTCTCTCCCCCGCGATGGGGGAGGGGAGTGTCGGCCATGATCCCCGACGCTTTCATTCAGGATTTGCTGGCCCGGGTCGACATCGTCGATCTGGTGGACGGCTATGTGCCGCTGAAGAAGGCCGGCGCCAATTACGCCGCCTGCTGCCCTTTTCACAACGAAAAGTCGCCTTCCTTCACGGTCAGTCCGAGCAAGCAGTTCTATCACTGCTTCGGCTGCGGCGCGCACGGCACGGCCATCGGCTTTGTCATGGAATACCAGGGCCTCGGCTTCATCGACGCGGTCAAGGAATTGGCTGGCCGCGCCGGGATGCAGGTGCCGGATAGCGGCGGCCGCGATTTTGCCGAGGAAAAACCCGGCCAGACGCGGACGCTGATCGAGGTCATGGCCCGGGCCGCGCAGTATTACAAGGAACAGTTGAAGGCATCAAAGCGCGCCATCGCCTATTGCAAGCAGCGCGGGCTGTCGGGCGAAATCGCCGCGCGCTTTGGCATCGGCTACGCGCCGGACGGCTGGCAGAATCTGCAAGTGGTGTTTCCCGATTACAACGCCGACGAACTGAAGCTGGCCGGCCTTGTCATCGACAGCGAGGGCGGTCGTCGCTACGACCGTTTCCGCGACCGCCTGATGATTCCGATCATCAATCCGAAGGGCGACATCATCGCCTTCGGCGGCCGCATCATCGACCAGGGCGAGCCGAAATACCTGAACTCGCCGGAAACGCCGTTATTCGAAAAGGGGCGCGAGCTGTTCGGCCTGCCGCAGGCCCGCCCGGCGCTGCGCGACAGCAATACCGCCATCGTCACCGAAGGCTACATGGATGTCATCGCCCTGGCCCAGAACGGGGTCGGCAATGCCGTTGCCACGCTCGGCACGGCGACCACCGCCAGCCACGTCGGCAAGCTGCTGCGCCAGGTTGACCGCGTCGTTTTCTGCTTCGACGGCGACAGCGCCGGGCGCAAGGCCGCCTGGCGGGCGCTGGAGAACGCGCTGGAGGCGCTGGCCGACAACAAGCGCCTGGGTTTCGTCTTTCTGCCGCCGGAACACGATCCGGACAGCTACATTCGCGCCCACGGCAAGGCCGATTTCGAGCGTCAGGTGCAGGAGGCCATGCCGCTGTCCGACTTTCTTCTGCGCGAACTGGCCCGGCGCTGCGACCTGACCAGTTCGGAAGGCAAGGCGCAGTTGATTTACGAGGCCAAGCCGCTACTTCTGAAATTACCAACGCCGATGCTGCGCCTGCAATTGGTCAAGCGTCTGGCCGAGGCCAGCGGCTTTGCCCAGAGCGAAGTCGAGCGCCTTTGCGAACTCAAATCCTTCACCGCCGCCGCGCCGCCCAGGGCCAGGCGCAGCGCCCCGTCGCTGACGCGCAACCTGCTGCGCATCGTCCTCTACAAGCCGCAACTCGCCGCCCAGTTGCCGCCCGAACTGTTGCCCGACACGCCCGAGCGCCCGGCCCTGCTGCGCTTGCAGCAACTGGCCGCCAGCTATCCCGGCATGGAGAGCTACGCCATGCTGCGCGAGCGCCTGCGCGGCCAGCCGGAGGAAGGCATGATCGAGAGCGCGGCGGCGGAACTGCTCGCCCAGGCCTTCGACGAAACGGCCGCCGAAGCCGAATTCCGCGACACCCTGGACAAACTCCGCGCCGCCGACCAGAAGCGGCTGTTCGCCGAGCTGCAACTAAAGGCGCAGCGCTTCGGCGTCAGCGGCCTGAGCGCGGCGGAAAAGCTGGCCTACATTCAGTTGCTTGGCGCCTCGCAAAATCGCGGCTAAGTTGTGGTATAATATGAAATTTTCCCCGATGGAACCTGTTCATGGCTAAGGCAAAAGAAACCGCGAAGGAAGCGCCGAAAGCGCGCACCAGCAAAGCCAAGGAAAAGGCTGCCGAAAAGGCGCTGCTCAACAACGCCATGTCTGAAACGCCGGAGCCGCTCGACGCCGAGGCGCGCAAGACGCGGCTGAAGGCGCTGATCAAGCTCGGCAAGGAACGCGGCTACCTGACTTACGCCGAAATCAACGACCATCTGCCGGACGATGTCGTCGATGCGGAAAGCATCGAGGCCATTATCTCCACCTTCAGCGACATGAACATCCAGGTCTTCGACGAGGCGCCGGCCGCCGAGGATCTGCTGATGTCGGATACCGCCGCCAGCACCGACGACGAGGAAGTCGAGGAACAGGCCGAGCAGGCGCTGTCCTCCGTCGATGCCGAATTCGGCCGGACCACCGACCCGGTGCGCATGTACATGCGCGAAATGGGCTCGGTCGAACTCCTCACCCGCGAAGGCGAAATCGAAATCGCCAAGCGCATCGAGGAAGGTCTGAAGCACATGGTCCAGGCCATTTCCGCCTGCCCCACCACCATTGCCGACATTCTCGACTCCGCCGCCAAGGTCGAAGCCGACGAACTGCGCATCGACGAACTGGTCGACGGCCTGATCGACCCCAATGCCACGGTCGGCGAACCGGCCGCCGAGGCGCCGGAAGACGAGGATGCCGACGAGGACGAGGAAGCCGACGAGGAAGAAGGCGGCAGCGCCGTCTCGGCCTCGCTGCTGCAACTGAAGGTCGACGCGCTGGAGCGCTTCGGCAATATCCGCGAGTTGCACGGCAAGATGCAGAAATCCCTGACCAAGGGCTCGCAGAACAAGAACTACCTCAAGCTGCAACAGCAGATTTCCGACGAGCTGATGAACATCCGCTTCACCTCGCGTTCCATCGAGCGCCTGTGCGACAGCGTGCGCGGCATGGTCGAGCAGGTGCGCGCCTGCGAGCGCAAGATTCAGCAAATCTGCGTCGATCGCGTGAAAATGCCGCGCCCGCAGTTCATTCAGTCCTTTCCCGGCAACGAAATCAATCTCGACTGGGTGGATGGCGAAATCGCCGCCGCGCCGAAGAATTACGTCGCCATCCTCACGCGCAGCGCGCCGGACATCAAGGAAGAGCAGAAAAAGCTGCTGGCCCTGCAGGAACGCATCGGCATTCCGCTCAAGGAATTGAAGGACATCAACAAGCAGATGTCCACCGGCGAAGCCAAGGCCCGCCGCGCCAAGCGCGAAATGACCGAGGCCAACCTGCGTCTGGTCATCTCCATCGCCAAGAAATACACCAATCGCGGCCTGCAATTCCTCGACCTCATCCAGGAAGGCAACATCGGCCTGATGAAAGCCGTGGACAAGTTTGAATACCGCCGCGGCTACAAATTCTCGACCTACGCCACCTGGTGGATTCGCCAGGCCATCACCCGCTCCATCGCCGATCAGGCGCGCACCATCCGCATCCCGGTGCACATGATCGAAACCATCAACAAGATGAACCGCATCAGCCGGCAAATCTTGCAGGAAACCGGCGCCGAACCCGATCCGGCGATGCTGGCCAAGAAAATGGAAATGCCGGAGGACAAGGTCCGCAAGATCATGAAAATTTCCAAGGAGCCGATCTCCATGGAAACCCCGATCGGCGACGACGACGACTCCCACCTCGGCGACTTCATCGAGGACCAGGCCACCCTGGCCCCGGCCGACGCGGCGATGTACTCCAGCCTGCGCGGCGTCACCAAGGAAATTCTCGACACCCTGACCACCCGCGAAGCCAAGGTGCTGCGCATGCGTTTCGGCATCGAGATGAACACCGACCACACGCTGGAAGAAGTCGGCAAGCAATTCGACGTTACCCGCGAACGCATCCGCCAGATCGAAGCCAAAGCCCTGCGCAAACTGCGTCACCCCAGCCGTTCCGACAAGCTGCGCAGCTTCATCGACACCAGCGGCACCTGATTTTTCCGGGCCTGTAGCTCAGTCGGTTAGAGCAGAGGACTCATAATCCTTTGGTCCAGGGTTCGAATCCCTGCGGGCCCACCAGTTTTAATTCAAAGCCCCGCCAGTCGCTTGACTGGCGGGGCTTTTTGTCTGACAGGGCGGGCATGGCGCAGGAATGTCGTCGCTGCCCGCGCTGGCGCGGTCGATACAGTTGAAAGGATCAACCTTGGCCGCCGAGCAGGTCGAGCACATCCGTTTCCAGCACCGCGCCAAGTCTTGGCGCGTCCGTTCGTAATTTTGCCCCATTAACGACAAGCTTGGGTGGAGAGAGATTTGCTATCCACTGGTTATATTCGACAGCTCTGAAAGGTGTTGAATACTAACTTTTGCGTTTGTAATGTCAACGATGATGGCAGCGAAACCGCGGCCCCTGGCGGGTTTCAAGATCAAATCAGTGACAGAGCTGACGAGAAGGTTAGTATAATCCACATAAAATTGCCGGCCTTGCCCGGATAGGAGATAAGCCGACATGCGAGTGAAAAGAAGCGCCGCCATTGCGTGCGTGCTGATAACGTCTGGCTGCGCGACAGGCCCCAACGGGCAGTCCCAAAGCGCGGGAGACGTCCTGAAATCCACTTTTGCTAGCGACGACCCCTGTTCCAACAATGCAAGAAATATCGGCATCGTGGCAGGCGTTGTGGCGGGCGGACTGATTGGCAAAAAAGTGGGCGACAACAAGGGCGTTGTGCTTGGGGCCGGCGTGGGCGCATTCATTGGCGGGCTGATTGGCGCAGATATTGATCGCCGCCGCTGCGAGCTATCCAAGGTGGCCAAGGCGCACAATCTGGACATTCGCATGACGGACATCAAGGTTCCGGCGCAGGCGCCATCGGGAAATGCCGTGCAAGACGCCGCGCAAGACGCGCCAAAGCCAGAGACCGCCGGCATGAGTTTGACGGTGCTTGATCGCGGCAATAATCAGTTCGCGTCTGGGTCGGCCACGCCATCCCCGCAAGCCGAAAAAGCGTTTGCCGCGATAGCCGACAAATATGCCGTCGCGCCAACCGGGAATGATCCCAACGCCGTGCGCGAGGCCAAGGAGCGCAATAAAAAGATGCGCATTCTGCTCGTAGGCCATACCGATGACATGGGATCATCGCAAGCGAATGCGGATTTGTCGGAAGGGCGCGCCCGAGCCATCGCCAAAATCTTTTCCCAGCACGGCTTTGGCGCGAACCAGATCTACTACCAGGGCGCGGGCGAAGTGTACCCGATTGCCGATAACCGGACGGAAGAAGGGCGCGCCCTCAACCGCCGGGTGGAAGTCGTCGATCTGAGCGATGACGCGGCATTCAGCGCCTTTCTCGAATCGCGCCGGCCCAATGTGGCCAATTATCGCCCAGCCGCTCCGACCACTGTCGATACGCCCCGCATCGCCTCGGCTCCCGTTAAAAAGAGCAATGACCGCAAAACGGCGGCAACGGCAAGCGCGGCAACGCCCGCCGCCCCATCTGCCAGACCACAAACAGCCAGCTCCGTCGACGCGACAGAGAGCAAGGTGCCGCCTTCATCCATCACCCCATCCCAGGCGAAGCGCGAAGCAGGCACCGTCGCCTTGGGCGGTCTGGATTTTGGCGGCAAGCGAATCAATGGCGGCGCCTACAAGACGGTCGATATTGGCCAGCCAGTAGGGGGTTCCAGCGTTTTCAGCCTGATTTCCAGAGCCCACGCCGCTGACAGCCTGCCTGTCGGAAGCTGCGCCACGGATCGCCCGCGCATCAGCAACCGCGTCAAATCACTTGAGTCGGGGCAGGAACGCAAAACCTCCGACTATTTCCCGGGCACGGCATCTTCCTCCTGGGCGGGCAAGGCGAATGGCCATCTGGTCGGCCTGAGCGGCGTCGCCGTGCTGCGTGACGGCGGCCAACCCGCTGGTCGCCCCGCGTTCTTCATATGGAAGGACTGGGTAGACGGCTCGAACGCCAAGCCGCTTCTCAAAACTTCGGGGGACGTCAATGTTTATCGTGGCGACAAGGCGCTGCTTTACCGCGTATTCCCCGACGAGGGGCCGGTGCGTTGCGTGGACATGGCAATTTCAACCAGCGCCCCAAACACGGCGCCGGAATCGACTTTGATTTATGAGTATGGCAAGGCCATGTATCAGGCGGATTATTCGCCGGTGATCGCTCGATAAAAATTCTTTGACTTTCAGGGGGTGTTATGTCTATTCGTTTAACGGATTTCTTTGTGCGTTTTCCGATATTTGGAACTATCGCCAAGAACTCAAAAAACTTCGAGCGTGGGCGCGACGGCTGGATGAATGCCGAAGAAAAGTTGTGTATTGCCTACAAGAAATACATGACCCAGCGTTCAAAAGATGAGTTTCTGAACCGTATCGAGTACATGAAACATGCTGGTGATTTGGGGCGGACCCCTGTGGGGACTGGATTCAAGATATTTTTATTCCTGCTAGTCGCTGCTGAATCCATGGGTTTTTCCTACCTGTTGGGCACGTGGATTGCCAGCGAAGGCAGCGCCAATCTCTATACCCAGTTGATGTATGGGATTGTCTTTGTGCTGGCATCCATATTGGCTTTTGTGACTCATCAGGCAGGCGAGGAGTTTTACCGTACTCGCCTTAAACGCTCATGCCACGCTCGTTATAAGGAAAGAGGCAACACCGATTTTCCTTCCCCGCAAGTTATATCGCTGAGTGAAAATCAATTTTCCGACAAGAGTGATCCGCCTGAAACGCGATGCATGAACCGTATCATTGCGAATCCGCATGATAGAGGCTCTTACTTCTGGTCGTGGGTAGCCGGTGCCTTTGTCGTTGCAATTTTTGTAGCATCGGGTGTTATGCGCTACAAGCACATGGATAGAGAGCTAACGCTTGAATCGCAAGCCGCTCAGGCAACGGCCAGCAATCCTTTCGCACAATCCGCCATGCCATCCGAGTTGAAGGCGCCGCAGGCGGCTGCCGACAAAAGGGCCACCGAAGAGGTGCTCGCCAGCACAAAAATCGAAGGTGGCGCCGCCATTTTTATTCTTGGAGTAATTTTTGTTGTAACACAGATTGTCGGGTTTGGTACGGGCTACAAGCACTGCTTTGCTGGCCGCGAAACGTACAAGAAAGCTGAAGGTAAAAATTCGTTTTGGTGGTGGTCGGAAAAAGACGGCGCATATGCCGATACTTGGGGCTATTCAACCTACGAGGCTTATTGGGAGGCGATGCAGCCCTGGAAGGACATTGTTAATGCGCGTTTGAAAGAATTACAGCGCCGATTGAACAAGAACTCACCAAATAATCTGAAACTGACTCATACTTTTGATGACTTTTTGGCGATGGAAGCACGAAAAACAAAGGAGTCCCAGAATGCGCATAACAATCAACCGCCGCTGCAAGGATCAAGCCAAACTCCACGCTCTGAGCCTGCGGCGGTTATTCCAAACGCGGAAAATGTCAAGCCGGATATGCTAGCAATTGCAGCTAAAACAATATCGCCGCAAGATTCAGATGTGCCCAAAAAACCTGAACCGCCGCCAGCGGCCACGGCACCGGGTCTGCAAATCATGACCGTCGCGCAGGCGGCCCAATTGCTCGACGCCAGCGAAACCGATGTATTGGCGGAAATCGAGGCTGGCCGTCTCAGGGCTCGCAAGATTGGCAGCCAGTGGCGCATCGCGCAAGATGCGGTAGACGAATTTATGCGCGGATGAGTGCCACGAAAATCGTCGTCCACCGCGCCGTGGCGTGCCAATATCCTTCCCGAAAAATCGGATTGCTTCGTCACTCCGCTTCTCGAAATGACGGCCAGGAGAAGGCCGTCAATGCGAGTGCTGAGAAGCAATCCGGTTTTCAGATGACACTGAATTTAAGCTGCTCCAAACAATGATGAACTTTGTCAAACTGATAATTACCCTCCTGCTCTCTGCTTGCTTCGTCGCTTCGGCTTGGGCTGGAGTTGCCAATGACATTCCCAGTTGCTATGCCGCCAACAAGATGAAAATGGCGGTGCCGGCGCCGCAGACCGAGTTGTTTGTCCTGATCGACCAGACCACGCCCCTGGATTCTTCCTTGCAGGATGCCGTTCGGGAAAACGCCGACCGGCTGGTCAAGCCAGGGGCGGCATTTGTCATTGCCAGCTTTTCCTCTTTCAGTCAGGGGCGCTATCTGGAGGTGTTGAGCGCGGGCGCGCTGGAATCGCCAATCGACGATGCCGCGCGGGATGATATTTCGGTCAAGGTGTTGCGCGGCTTCGATGCCTGCATGGCGGATCAGGCGGCCTTTGGCCGCAAGGCGGCGGCGGCGGCGATCAACAGGGCGATGGGCGCGAGCAACCCGGCTCTTGCCAAATCGGATGTGTTGGGTAGCCTTCGGGAACTTTCGGCGCGGGTGAGGCAATCCGAAGCCCGTGACAGGATCGTGTTCATCGTTTCCGACATGCTGGAGAACTCGAGTATTTCGTCGTTTTATGCCAACCGGAATGTCCGCGCCATCGACCCGAAAGCCGAACTCAAGAAGGCGCAGGAGATGATCGGCGATTTCGGCGGCGCGCGCGTGTTCGTCCTTGGCGCCGGTCTGGTGCAGAAGGGCGCCGGCTCGAAAAACACGGACAGCGGTATATATCGCGACCCAAAGACCATTTCGCTGTTGCGCCAGTTTTGGACAGCCTACTTCGAGGCCAGCAACGCAAAACTGATGGAATTCGGCGCGCCCGCCCTGCTTTCGCCGATCAAATAAACAGCATCCGCTGGAGTCAATAGAACCGTTTTGGCTGAAATTGTCATGCAATCGGGATGCCCGCCCATGCCGCCGGAAGGCAAGCGACAGGGCGAGATTGAGCGGTAATCGCTCTCCTGCCTGTCCAGAAAAGGCGAAGCCCCGGCGACGACTGTCAGACCTGCGGCGGGGGCTTCTTCGCGGCGGCTCTGGCCCTTATTGCCTTGCGCCGTTACTCCGTCGATCATGCGATTTTACAGTGTCCAGCGCTCGCCCGACCAAGCAAGGTTTACCCGTTCCCCGTTGCTGATCGCGGGCGGCTCGCCCTTGCGCCAGAAGCCGCGTATTTTGGCGCGGTCATCCAGCCCGGTGTCGACCACGACCGAGCGCACCGCCTGCATGAACTGGCCGTGGCTGAAAAACATAGACAGGGCCGGCAGGTTGGGCGGCAAGACGCGATAGCGCCGCCTCGGCGCGTCGCAGAAGCGTTGCGAAACTTTCCGCGCCGTCGCAATAGCCCGGATCGGCGGCAGCCCAATAGCGTTCCACATGCGGCATTCGGTCGGCGCTGCGCGCTCCTCGCCAGCGCGAAGGCTGCAAGTAGGTGAATTCCTCGATGGGCCACACTTCGACCGGCACGCCGGGGAATCGCTCGATGGTCGGCGCGGCGGTTTGCTGTGTCCGCAAATAGGGTGACGTGACAATCAGCACCGGTTCTTCCTTCCAGTCAGCGGCGATGGCTTGCGCCTGTTCATGGCCGAGTCCTGTTAACTCGATCAGCGCCAGATCATGACACGGTACGCCGGCATTGCCCGTGCTTTGGCCGTGACGGATGAGTGTTGCTCTCACGGTTCACTGTCGGGGCGATCCAGCCAGCCCGGCCCGTATGCTTCGTCGGCTTTCCTGGTGCGAAAACCCAAGTCACGGATGAATTGTGCACCGTTCTGGCCCTTGAGAAACGCGAGCGTATGTGCGGGCAACTCGGCACGTGCCATCCACGCCCACGATGCGGCATCATCGCCAGCTTTTTCGGCCGCCGTTGATTCATCCATGCAGATGGAATCATCCGACAAGCCATCCGCATACGCGACAGCGCGATCCACATCAGACAAATAGCTTTTTGGAAGCGGTCGCGCCGCCTCCTCGGGCGCTGGCACCGCGCCAGTTCGCAATACGCGGACAACAGGCCGGGAATGCTGCATTGCGCGCCATAGTTCAAAGTTGGACTGAACGGCCATCCAGAAATGCGCCGTGTTCTCGCCGGCCTTTTCGAGACGCAGGGCCAGATCGGGAGTCATGCCAGCCTTGCCGTCGAGTACGTCCAACAGGCCATCGTGAGACATTGCCAGTCGGTCGGCAGCCTCGGCCACGGACAGGCCGAGCGGCGCAATAAGCGTTTCCTTGAGAATCTCGCCAGGGTGCGGGTGTGTGCCGATCATCGTATTACCTGTAGCCAATCAGGGCCGCCGCTTTCCGGCGAATTTCGGATAATTCGGCTGGCGTGATCTTCTCCTTGAATTGCACGTCCCTAGCGATCCAATCAAGGCTTTTTACCTGATCGGCCAAAACCACGCTGGTTTTGTTCGACAGAAGAACCTCAAATGGATAACCCTTGATTTGCGTTGTCATTGGGCAGCACAGCATCAAGCCGACCCGCCCATTATAGGACGATGGACTCAGCACGGCAGCCGGTCGACGACCTGCCTGTTCATGCCCGGCCTGCGGATTGAAATGCAGCCAGACAATGTCCCCAGCCTCCGGAACGTAGCGGTTTGTCACCATATTTCCTTGCCGACCACAGGCCCGAAATCAATCTCGCCGTGCAGGTTCTCAGGCGTGATGCCCGCCAGAAGCGTATCCAGATCATAGCTTGCGTCCACCGGCTTAACGATAATGCGTCCGCCTTCTTCCCGCACGTCGACCGTGGCATCCATTTGGAGCTTTGCAGCACGCATGACGGGGGCCGGAATACGCACAGAGGCGCTATTGCCCCATTTTTTTACGGTTACGCGCATTTGAAATCTCCTGTATCAACACTATTGATACAGTAAGCCGTTTTCGTGCATGTTGCAACAATGTTGAGACATCCCGGCACGCCGGAACGGGCCTTTTCGTCATGGGCAGAGGCCGGCGAAGCGTACCACCAAAAGCGAAGCCAGTAGGCGCCCCCCGGCGAAAAATGCCTCGGCAAAGAGGCTGGATTTGCCGCTTGCTGCCGTGGCGGTTTTGGCGGCAGGCGTTGTTCCCCCTTCCATTTCGCCGGCCGGCGGGCTTTTCCGCCCGCTGCTGTGACGCTGGCGGAAAACGGGCGCGCTTATTGCATTGAGTCTGGCGACAAGCCGGGTATCCGGCGCGGAGAGACATCATGGCAAACAACGGCATTCTCGGTACCAGTTTCGATTTTTCCCTGCTGCAAGGCGTCAAGGCCGGGGCGGCGCTGAACACCGCGCCGCTCGGCGGCGATTTTCTCGCCACCCTGCACGAGCAGTTGGCCGCTTTCAAGACGCAGGCGATGGATGTTTTGCTGTCGTCGCTTGGCGGTGGCAGTAGCGGTGGCAGTGATGTGCTGTCGCTTCTGCTCGGCCAGAGCAGCGCGGCCGGTGGCTATAACATGGCGCTGGCCGATCCGTTTTCGGCCTATCGGATGATGAGCGAAATCAATCGGCGCGACGTGAATTACCGCGCCGAGTACGCTGAAATGACCGATCTTGGCGCCCAAGTCGCGGCGCTGCGAGAAGAAGCGCAACAACTGGCCGGCATCGACGCGGCGACGCCCGATGACGAAATTCACGGTCGTCTCGAAACCTTCCTCGCCGCCTACAACGCCTGGATCGACCGCTTCGACGAAGCCCTCGCCGCTGGCGGGCTGCTCGCCGGCACGCAGGCGGCCACGGTGGCGCAATGGGAGCTGGAGCAGAGCATCGAGAACATTTTCAACGGCGCCGCTGGCGGCGTGCGCGGCCTGACCGCGCTTGGCGTCAGCATCGACCCGGTCAGTAATTTCGCCAGTCTCGACCCGGCCCGGCTCAATTCAGCGCTGGCCGCCAACCGTGCCGGCGCGGTTGCGGCGATCGACGAATTCAGCGCCCATTTCGCCCGCTCGGCGGAACTGCTCAATGCAGACGGCAATTTCATTCCCAACCGGCTGGACAATCTGGCCCGCGTCATTGATTACCTGAACGAGAACAAGAACGCGCTGCAAGCCGAATTCGGCCTCGGCGCCCCCGCCCGGCCAAACGCCGAGGTGGCGCGGGCGCTGGCCGCCTACGAGGCAATGCAAAAATCGTTGCTCTGAAGCGCGCCAAAGAGCGGCGAAATGGTAGCCGCCGGAACAGGGCGAAGAGGGCGCCGAGCTGTTCGGGGAAAGCGGCTCAGGGTGGGCGATTCGAGCCAAATCCAGGCGGCTTCTGCGTGCTTGGAATCCGCCCACAATGCGGTTTGACTTGACAAAAGCCAATCGAATCAATAGAATGCGCCCCTTGCTTCGGCGCAATATCAGTTCCCGGCCCCGCCCACGGCGGCCCGCGCGGTGATTCCGGCCCTCTTCTGGCCACCGATGTTGCGCTCCCCCTGACCCTGACTGTCCGCCGGCAAGGCAATCGCTTGCCGGCGACACGCTTGAAGGATGTCGCATGTTTGCTACCACAACTCTGATTCCCGCCGTCCAGCGGATATTTCTGGCGCTCGGCGGCTTGTTCCGCAAAACCCTGATGGCCGCCGGCATGGTTCTCATGCTCGGCCTGGCTGGCCTGCAAATCGTTCATGGCGGCGTTGCCGATGGCCTCAAGCTGCTGCTGCCGCCCGCCGCCGTCGATGCTGAATCGCCGGCCGCCGAGGAAGCCGGCGCGGCAGCGGCAAGCGCGGAACTGACGCCGCGCATGGAAAGCGCCCTCGATTTCGTCTCACGCCGTTATCGCGTTGCCGGCGATGCCTTGCGCCCGGTTTTCGTGGCCGCCCAACTGGCGGGCCGCGAATTGCGCCTCGATCCCTTGCTCATCATCGCCGTGATCGGCGTCGAGTCGGGTTTCAACCCCTTCTCGCAGAGCGTCTATGGCGCCCAGGGCCTGATGCAGGTGGTGCCCCGCTTCCATGCCGACAAGCTGACGGAAGAAGCGCCGCCGGCCGCCTTTCTCGATCCGGTGACCAATGTCCAGGTCGGCGCCACGGTGCTGCGCGAATCAATCAACCGCATGGGCGGCCTGGAGGAGGGCCTGCAACAATTCGGCGGCGCGCTCAGCGATCCGACGCGGCGCTATGCGGGCAAGGTGCTGGCCGAGAAGCAGCGCCTGGAACAAGCCGCGCTGCGCCTGCGCGCGGCCTGATGCCGGCGCCGGCCTGGGCTGGCGAATGCCGCGTGTTGTAATATCCGGCCACGATTTCTTCGGAGTCCGGCGATGAACAGGATGGTGTCGGCCTGCCTGCTCGGCGGGGTATTGATCTTTTCGCAGGCGTCGGCGCGGGCCGATGATTTGTCCGAACTGGCGAAAGCCCTCGATGTTTGCGCCGGTGTTTCCGCAGCCGATTTCGCGGACGCGGACATGGCGCTCCGGATCGGCGGTTTTCAACCCCTGGCCGAAGAAGCGCTCAGCCTGCGCGAGCAGGCAATCGACTTCCTGAACGAACTGAAGGCCACCAATACCCGTGGCGAGCCGCTGTCCGGCGGCCAGTTGCGCCGCCTGAACCAAGGGATGGCGGTGTTGCTGGAGCAGCGCCGGGCGCTGCTGGCCTTGGCCGATCTCCACAAGTGCTGGTTGAATGTGCCGGTGCCGGCCGATGCGGAGGCGGCGCGCGTGCAGGCGGTCGGAATCACGATGTCGCTGGCGGCGGCCTTGATTCTCTACGACAACTACCTGACCGTCGTCGGCCTTTACCGGGCAACGCCCTCGCTGCGCCAGCACCTGAACCGCGAAGATAGCGGTTTTGCCATTTCGCGGGGCGAGTTGACCTGGAGTTCGGCCGCCTTCAACTCGCTGGCCAAGCGCTCGCAGGTTCGCCGCGGGCTGGTCTGGTACGAAAAGCACGGCAGCCAACTGGCCGATTCGGCCAATCCTGACGAACGCTACATCGCCGCCCTGGTCGAGCAGAGCCTGTCCTACAACATGGTCCGGCGGGCGCATCCGGTGGCTTACGCCGAAAATTTGGTGGGCTTTTTCGGGGAGCTTTCGCTCGATACGCTGAATGCGCTGAAGAACGAAAGCGTCGGTTTCTTCAGTATGGTGTTTGGCAATGCCATCGGTCTGGTCGAGACCCGGCGCGGCAAGCTGGACGGTCAGGCGGATGTGATCGACAAGTTGGGCGCGACGCTACGGGCAGGCGACATCCTGCTGGAGAAAACGCCATTCCGCCTGACCGATGCCCTCATTCCCGGCCACTGGGGCCATGCCGCGATATGGGTCGGCGACGAGGCAGAGTTGCGCGCACTGGGCATCTGGGAGCATCCGGTGGTGCAGCCCCATCAGGCCAGCATCCGCGACAGTCGCGGCGTCGTCGAGGCGCTGCGTAGCGGAGTCAAGATGAACACGCTGGCCCATTTCGTCAATGTCGACGATCTGGCCGTGCTGCGGCCGCGCGCCGCCAGCCCGGCGGCGCGCGCCGAAGTGGTCTTGCAGGCGCTGCGTCAGGTCGGCAAATCCTACGATTTCAACTTCAATGTCGAGTCGACCGACCGCATCGTCTGTTCCGCACTGGTCTACCACGCCTACGGCGACATCCGCTGGCCGACGGCGCGGCATCTGGGCCGGTCGACGGTCAGTCCGGACAATATCGCCGTGCTCGCCACCGGCAGCGGGCCGTTCGCGGTCGTCGCGCTTTATCACGATGGCCGCGAAATCAGCGCGGCGCCGGAACACTACATGGAATCGCTGATCGAGCGCGAAGTCGTCAGGCTCGCCGGCGGCGGCTGACTGCCAGACAGAGCAGAAGCAGCGCCAGCGCCGGGCCGTTGCCGAAACGGGCGTAGGGCGTCAGTCCCCGGTAAGCGCTCACTTCGGCTTGCAGCACGCCCTGCGTGAAAGGCGGCAGTTGCGCCGTGACGGCGCCGTCGGGGGTGATGATCGCGGTCATGCCGGTATTGGTGGCGCGCAGCATTGGCCGGCCGCTTTCCAGAGCGCGCAGGCGGGCGATTTGCAAATGCTGCGGCTGTGCCAGCGAGCGGCCGAACCAGGCGGTGTTGGAAAGATTGGCGAGAATGCCGGCATGCGGCAGGGCGGCGATGATTTCCTCGCCGAAGGCGTCCTCGTAGCAGATATTGATCGCCACCCGGCGGCCGGCGACTTCCAGTGGCGGCTGGCGCTCGGGGCCGCGCGAAAACGACGCCAGCGGAATGCTGACCACCTGCATGAACCACGAGAAACCGGGCGGGATCATTTCGCCAAACGGCACCAGATGGGTCTTGCGGTAAATCTGTAGCGGCGAGTGGCCGAGGCTGATGGCGCTGTTCCAGTAATGGTCGTTATCGCCGCTCAGGGCGCCGAAGATCAGGTCGCCGTCCTGCCGGGCCGCCGCCGTTTTCAGCGCCGCGACGTAATCCTCCGGCAGATTATCGAAAAAGAGCGGGAAGGCGGTTTCCGGCAGCAGGGTCAGTTGCGCCGGGTGTTGTTCGATCAGCTCGCGGTACAGGTCGAGCGTGCGGATCAGGCTCTCCGGGCGAAATTTCATGTCCTGCGGCACGTTGCCCTGGATCAGCGCGACGCGGATCGCTTCGCCGTCGGGCGTCGTCCACGCCATCTGGCGCAGGCCGAAACCGGCGAGAAGGATGAGGGCGACGGCCAGCGCGCCGCGCCAGCGGCAAAGGAGCAGGGCGCCGCACAGCGCGGCCAGCAGCGACAGGCCGTATACGCCGATGAGCGGGGCGAAGCCGGCCAGGGGGCTGGGCGGCGTCTGTGAGTAGCCAACCGCCAGCCAGGGAAAGCCGGTGAAGATCCAACCGCGCAGCCAGTCGCCGCCGACGACGAGGGCGGCGAAAAACAGCGCCTGCCGCCAGTCGGTCGCCGGCTGCCAGCGCTTGAAGGCGGCCCCAACGAACAGCGGGAACAGCGCCAGCACGGCGCAGAAGAGAAAGGCGGCAAGGCCGGCCAGCCACCAGGGCATGCCGCCAAAGACCGAGAGGCTGACATAAACCCAGGAGACGCCGCCAAGGAAAAAGCCGAGGCCGAAGGCAAAACCGCTCAGCGCCGCCTGACGGACATCGGCGGCGCGGCGCAGGAGCAGCAAAAAGCCGAGCCAGACGAGCGGCGCCAGCCAGAACAAATCGAAGGGCGCAAAGGCCAGCACGCCGACCGCGCCGAGGCCGGCGGCGGCGAGGAGGCGGGGGGCGAGGCGCTGACAGCAGTTTGGGTTTAATTGCATGCGGTGTGCTGCACTCTCAAGAGCCTTCGAGGCACAGAATGCGACAAACTTTCCGCCCCCCAAATTCCCTCGCCCCGCTTGGCGGGGAGAGGGTTAGGGGTGCGGTTTATCAAGCTGCTTGCGCGAAATTGCACGCTGCCGCCCCTTACCCCGGCCCTACCCAGGAGCATGTATAAGGAACGCGATTTTCCTTGTTTTTCAATATAAGGAAATTGTCGTAAAAGGCTCAGTTCGCGCTTGTTGAAGCCCCTCCCCCCTCGCGGGGGAGGGGTTGGGGAGAGGGGGAAGCGGCATGGGAGACGGCGGCTGATCCACAGAACAGCCATAAAGGAAAGGCCGCAAGAGCGACGGCGATTGGTTTGCCCCTCGCGCCTTTCTTCGATCAACCTCCCCCTCTCCCCCGGCCCCTCCCCCGCGAGGGGGGAGGGGAGCAGTGGCCTTTTGCGACAGCCTCTCTGGCGGGGATAAGGCCGCCGGCCGCTCCATTCGTCATTCCCGCGCAGGCGGGAATCCAGCAAACGCATGAAGGTGGCTACTAGATTCCCGCCTGCGTGGGAATGACGGGGAATGGTGGCTGAGGAGGCAAGCGCGGTTTTTCGTGCGCTTGCCCTGCGCCCTCTCCCTTGACGGGAGAGGGTTGGGGAGAGGGTGGGAAATGCGCCGGGTTGGATCAAGATGGCTCTAGCCGGCGGCGGGTTCGTCACCGTTTTCCAGCGCCGGCAGGGGATCGACGAGCAGGGTGTAGAGCCGCCGGCTGTCGGCGCGCAGCACCTGGAAGCGCAGGCCGTCGATGACGACGCGCTCGTTGCGTTTCGGCACGTGGCCGAGGTGGTCCAGCAGGAGGCCGCCGACCGTGGCGAACTCGGCAGCGGAAAAATGGGTGGCGAAGGCGGCATTGAAGTCGGCGATGGCGGTGCCGGCCTTGACCCGGTAGCGGCCGGCCGAGTCGCGGCGGATATTGTCGTGCGTCTCGTCGAAGTCGTATTCGTCGGCGATGTCGCCGACAATTTGTTCGAGTACGTCCTCGATGGTGATGAGGCCGGCGACGCTGCCGAATTCGTCGACGACGATGGCCATATGGTTGCGCGAGACGCGGAATTCGCGCAGCAGCACATCCAGGCGCTTCGATTCCGGGATGAAGACGGCCGGTCGCAGCCAGTGGCGCAGCGTGAAGCCGGCTTCGTCGCGGATGCGCAGCAGGTCCTTGGCGAGCAGAATGCCGAGCACATTGTCGCGGTCGCCGTCGATGATCGGAAAGCGCGAGTGGCCGGCGGCAATGACCGTCGCCAGAATCCCGGCGAGCGGCGCGTCGACGTCGATGACGCCCATCTGGGCGCGCGGCACCATGGCGTCGGCGACCCGGGTTTCCGAGACCGCCAGCGCGCCTTCGATCATGGTCAGGGCGTCGGCGTCCAGCAGTTGGCGCTCGTGGGCGTTGTGCAGGATTTGGATGAGTTGGGCGCGATCTTCCGGCTCGCGCAGCAGGAAGGTGGTCAGGCGCTCGATGAAACCGGGTTTGCTGGCGCTATCCATGACGTTTAAGCCGTGTAGGGATCGGGGTAGCCGAGCGCGGCGAGGATTTCCCTTTCCGCGTCTTCCATGGCCTCGGCGTCTTCTTCGCTGTCGTGATCCCAGCCTTGCAAATGCAGCATGCCGTGCACCGTCAGGTGGGCGTAATGCGCCGCCAGCGGCTTGTTCTGTTCGGCGGCCTCGCGCGCCACGACTTCCGGGCAGATGACCAGATCGCCCTGCACCAGCGGCTCCGTCTCGTAGGGAAAGGAGAGCACGTTGGTGGCGTAGTCCTTGCCGCGATAGTCCCGGTTCAGTGCGCGGCCTTCTTCGGCGGCGACGAGGCGGATGGCGATTTCGCCGCCGCCGTGCAGGGCCGCCCGCGCCCAGCGGACGAAATCGGCGCGCGCGGGCAGGCCGTCGCGGCCGCAGGCGTATTGCAGGGAGAGGTTAAGACGCTTGCTGGCTGCGTTTTTCATAGGCTTCGACGATGCGGGCGACCAGCGGGTGGCGCACCACGTCTTCCTTCTTGAAATGCGTGAAAGCCAGGCCGCGCACATCGGCGAGCACCTCCACGGCTTCCTTGAGGCCGCTCTTCTGGCCCTTGGGCAGGTCGATCTGGGTGATGTCGCCGGTGACCACGGCCTTGGCTCCGATGCCGATGCGGGTCAGGAACATTTTCATCTGCTCCGGCGTCGTGTTCTGCGCCTCGTCGAGAATGACGAAGGCGTGGTTCAGCGTGCGCCCGCGCATGAAAGCCAGGGGCGCGATTTCGATGGCGTGCTTTTCGTAGAGCTTGCTGACGCGGTCGTGGCCCATCAGGTCGTACAGCGCGTCGTACAAGGGACGCAGGTAGGGGTCGATTTTTTGCGCCAGATCGCCGGGCAGGAAGCCGAGGCGCTCGCCGGCCTCGACCGCCGGCCGGGTGAGGATGATGCGCTCGACCAGTTCGCGCTCGAAGGCGTCAACTGCCGAGGCGACGGCGAGATAGGTCTTGCCGGTGCCGGCCGGGCCGATGCCGAAGGTGATGTCGTGTTCCTGAATCGCCTTCAGGTAAGCCACCTGGCGCGGCGTGCGGCCATGCAGTTCGCTCTTGCGGGTGATCAGTTGCGGGCCGTCGGCCAGCCCGCCGCCGCGCGCCGGGGTGTTGATCTGTTCGATCAGGCCAAGCTGGATGTCGTCGATCGACAGCGGCGCGCCCGCCAGTTCGTAGAAGTGGCGGATAGCGTCGGCGGTTGCCCGCGCCCGCTCGCCGCTGATCGAGAAACGCTCGTTGCGGCGGCGGATGACGACATCGAAGCCGGTTTCGATCTGGCGGATGTTTTCGTCCAGCGGGCCGCACAGATTGGCCAGCCGGACGTTGTCCAGCGGCGCCAGGGCAAATGCCACGGGCCGGGCGCTCTTAGTCGCGGATGACAATTTCACCTCGCAGACTGTGCGGCAGGGCCGCGGTGACGCGGACATCGACGAAATGGCCGATCAGCCGCGCGCTGTTGATACCGCCGGGAAAATTGACGATGCGGTTATTGTCGGTGCGTCCGGCCAGTTCCCCGGCGTCCTTCTTCGCCGCGCCTTCGACCAGCACGCGCTGCACGCTGCCGACCATGGCCTGGCTGACGCCCTGCGCCAGTTCGTCGATGCGTTTTTGCAGCCGGGCCAGCCGCGCCGACTTGACCTCGGCCGGCGTGTCGTCGGCCAGCTCCAGGGCCGGCGTGCCGGGGCGCGGGCTGTAGATGAAGGAGAAGGACGCATCGAAACCGACCTCGTCGATCAGCTTCATGGTTTTTTCAAAATCGGCGTCCGTCTCGCCGGGAAAGCCGACGATGAAATCGGTGGACAGCGCGATGTCCGGCCGCGCGGCGCGCAGCTTGCGAACCACCGACTTGTATTCGAGCGCCGTGTAGCCGCGCTTCATCGCCGCCAGCACGCGGTCGGCGCCGGACTGCACCGGCAGATGCAGGTGCGAAACCAGCTTCGGTACCTTGATGTAAGTGTCGAGCAAACGCTGGCTCATTTCGCGCGGATGCGAGGTGGTATAGCGGATGCGCTCGATGCCCGGCACCTCGGCGATGTACTCGATCAGCAGCGCCAGATCGGCCTTCTCCTCGCCATCGTCCATGTCGCCGCGATAGGCATTGACATTCTGGCCGAGCAGGGTCACTTCGCGCACGCCGTGCGCCGCCAGATCGGCCACCTCGGTCAGCACATCGGCGAAAGGCCGCGACACCTCGTTGCCGCGCGTATAAGGCACGATGCAGTACGTGCAGAACTTGGAGCAGCCCTCCATGATCGAGACGAAAGCCGAACCGCCCTTGACCTCGGCCGGCGGCAGGGCGTCGAATTTCTCGATTTCGGGAAAGGACACATCGACCGCCGTCCGTCCGCTCTGCCGCCGCTCGGCGAGCAATTGCGGCAGACGGTGCAGCGTCTGCGGCCCGAACACCACATCGACGAAGGGCGCGCGGGCGACGATGGCATCGCCCTCCTGGCTGGCGACGCAGCCGCCGACGCCGATCAGCAGATCCGGCTTCTGTTGCTTCAGGCGGCGAACCCGGCCAAGATCGTGGAACACCTTCTCCTGCGCCTTCTCGCGCACCGAACAGGTGTTGAACAGGATGATGTCGGCCTCCTCGGGATTGTCGGTCTTGACGACCCCCTCGGCGGCATTGAGCACGTCGGCCATCTTGTCCGAATCGTACTCATTCATCTGGCACCCGAACGTGCGGATGAACAGTTTCTTGGGCATGGGTAACTTCTGGAAACGGGGCCATCGTGCGACGGCAGGCTGCAAAAAGGCCGCCAATTATAGCGCGCTTGACCGCCCCGCCGCCCCTCCCCTATAATCCGCGCCCTCTGGCGTGGTGATGTAGCTCAGTCGGTTAGAGCGATGGATTCATAACCCATAGGTCGGCAGTTCGATTCTGCCCATCACCACCAAGTACCGTTCCTAAGCCGTCCTAAGAAGTCCGCAAAGCCCGATTCCTACAGGTTTCGGGCTTTTTTGTTGTCAAGGTTGCCTCGGTATTGGACATGGTTACAACCGTGCAGCACAATCTGACCCAACTGGAATCAGCCGTGCATCGACTCGCTGAGGGGATCAACATATTTGATGGCTGAAGTGATGGCGAACGAGGCAGCCAGTGATTCGGACAGTGCAGGCGGCATCTATGGGGCAATATTTGCGACAGATGGCCAACTTGCACGACAATATTCCATTGACGCCAACCAACGAGGCTCCCATGTCTGAACGCATCAATGCTCGCCTGTCCCGGCCTTTGGCTGAATTCGTGGGGCGCATGGTCGGCGAAGCCGGCCTGTACGAAACTCCCAGCGAATACGTCCGCGACCTGATCCGCCGCGACATGGAGCGGCGTGGAAGCCAGTTCGTGCAAGACGCCATCCTCACCGGCTACCACGATCTGGCCGCAGGCCGCGTGTTCGAGTCGAGCGGTGACTTCAAGATCGACATGGTGTTGCTCGATCAGAAAGAAGCCAGCGGTTGGCAATGACGGCGCCTGCTGCCCGCTTCTTCCTGACGCGCCGGGCTGCCCTCGACCTGCGTTCGATCCATGCGCGCTCGCGCCGCGAATGGGGCGACGATGTCGCTGACCGCTACGTTGCCGATTTGTATACGGCGATGAAGGACGCAGCAGCGAATCCGCAGGCGGGCCGTTTGCGCCAGCGCCGTTCGGCGCCTTTCCTGATGGTTCCTGTTCAGCGCCATTTCGTCATATACGATGTCATCCCGCAAGGCATTGCCGTGCTGACCCTACAGCACCAAATGCGCGACATCGAGACCCTGATCGCGGAGCTGACGCCAGCGTTCCTCGCCGAAGTCGAAAGGTTGAAACGCAAGTCGTGACTGGCTGGCAACCTGATTGGGGAAGTCCCTGTGCCACATGAAATCGCCGCATTGCAAGCCGAGAATGCCCGCTTGACGGCGCTGCTGGACGCGCATGGCATCGCGTGGCGTTTGCCATCCATGCCTGCCGTAACGCCTGTCGCGGAACATTCGCGCTTTACCGCCAATGAGAAGATCGCGCTGTTCCGCAAGTTGTTTCGCGGGCGCACGGATGTTTACCCGGTTCGTTGGGAGGGCAAGACCTCCGGCAAATCCGGCTATGCGCCTGCCTGCGCGAACGAGTGGCGCGCGGGTGTCTGCGAGAAGCCGCGCAGCAAATGCGGCGACTGCGCCCATCGCGCGCTGCTACCGCTGACCGATGCCGTCATCTACAAGCATCTTGCCGGTGAACACACGGTCGGCGTTTATCCGCTGCTGGAAGGTGACATCTGCCATTTTCTCGCGGTGGATTTCGACGAAGCCGAGTGGCGCGACGACGCCCGCGCCTTCGTCCAATCCTGTGCGGAACTGGGCGTACCAGCGGCGCTGGAGATTTCCCGTTCCGGCCAAGGCGCGCATGTGTGGATTTTCTTCGCTGGCGCGGTATCGGCATGTGATGCGCGTCGCTTGGGCACGGCCATCATCAGCCACACCTGCGCGCGCACCCGGCAACTGAAACTGGCGTCCTACGACCGGCTGTTCCCGAATCAGGACACCATGCCCAAGGGCGGCTTTGGCAACCTGATTGCCTTGCCCTTGCAGAAGAAGCCGCGCGAGAACGGTTGCAGCGTGTTCGTCGATGCCGGACTGCAACCGTATCCCGATCAGTGGGCTTTCCTCGCATCCATTGGCTCGATGTCCGCTCACGACATCGAGCCGATCATTCTGCGGGCAACCGGCCATACTCATCCGCTGGACGTCACCTTCATCGACGATGAGGATTTGGCGATGCCGTGGAAACGGCAAACCGCGCCGGAACGTCGCCTGCCCGGCAAAATGCCGTCCGCCCTGACTGTGACGCTGGCCAATCAGATTTACTTCGAGAAATCGCAGTTACCGCAGGCGTTGGCGAATCGGCTCATTCGGTTGGCAGCGTTCCAGAATCCCGAGTTCTATCGGGCGCAGGCGATGCGGATGTCGGTGTGGGACAAGCCGCGCGTCATCGGTTGCGCCGAAAACTACCCGCGGCACATTGCCTTGCCGCGCGGCTGCCTTGGTGCCGCCAGCGAACTGCTGGCCGACAATGGAATCGGAATCGATCTTAAAGATGAGCGCTTCGCCGGAGAATTTATCACCGCCACATTCGCGGGAACGCTGCGCCCGGATCAGGAAACCGCCATCGCCGCGATGCTGCGCTTCGACACGGGCGTGCTGTGCGCACCGACCGCCTTTGGCAAGACTGTTACCGCCGCCGCGATGATTGCCCGGCGCAGCGTGAATACACTGGTTCTGGTACATCGCACCGAACTGCTCAAGCAATGGCAGGCGCGTCTGCAAGCCTTTCTCGGCGTTGGCAAGGATCTGATCGGCGTCATCGGCGGCGGCAAATCCCGGCCTACCGGCCAGATCGACATTGCCGTGATGCAGTCGCTATCGCGGCAGGGTGAAGTCGATCAGCTGGTGGAGAATTACGGACAGGTGATCGTGGACGAGTGCCACCACGTCGGCGCGGTGTCCTTTGACGCCATCCTGAAGCGCGCCCGCGCGAAATTCGTGCTTGGCCTGACTGCAACGCCAATCCGCCGCGATGGTCAACAGCCGATCATCTTCATGCAGTGCGGGTCGATCAGACACACGGCGGCGCGACCTGCGGGCGCTCCCGCTGAACTGGTTGTGACGCCGCATTTTTGGGATGAGCGCGTCGATCTGCATGCTGACGCGGGTATTCAGGATGTGTTTCGCCATCTCGCCAACGACCCGGTTCGCACTGGGGCCATTGCCGTCGAAATCCGCGATGCCTTCCGGCAAGGCCGCAAGGTGCTGGTTCTGACCGAGCGCACCGATCACCTCGATGCCATTCGGGTGGCGCTGGACAGCCAGATTCCAGAACCCTTCATGCTGCACGGCAGAATGTCGCGCAAGCAGCGCGCGGCCCTGATCGCGGCGCTCAATGCACTGCCGCCGGATGCGCCGCGCGTGTTGCTGGCCACCGGCAAACTCGTCGGCGAAGGTTTCGACCATCCGCCGCTGGATACACTGGTGCTGGCGATGCCGGTATCGTGGAAGGGAACCTTGCAGCAGTACGCCGGCCGCCTGCATCGCGAACAAAGCGGCAAGACCGGCGTGCGGATCATCGACTTCGTGGACACCGGCCATCCCGCCTTACTGCGGATGTGGGGAAAGCGCCAGCGCGGCTACCGGGCGATGGGCTACCGCGTCAATGGCGCTTGATCCAAAGCCCGATGCGCTAAAATGACGAGCAATTATCAGCCGGCCTGGCGTTGACGGATTATGCTGAGTGATACAGCGTATTTGTAAGGAGGTTGCCATGACTTAGTTACCATTTCAGGAGCTATGTCATGGCACGTACTTTTCGTCGCAAGCGGGAGCGTCACGAGTGTTGAGCGATTGGGATTACGGTCTTTCTTTTGGCCGCAAAGTGTGGATCGATCCACGGTCGAAAGCGGGGCGCAAGGCGATTGCCCGTTTTTATGCCGACAAGACAGTCGCTTCAGCGCCGCGCTGGTATCGCAAGGCGTCGGATCATCGAATCCGCACCGGCAACGACCGCATATTGCGGCGCTGGCTGGCTGATCCTGGATTTGATCCGGTGTTCCGGGTCTGGCACAAACACGAGGCGAACTGGAGTTGGTGGTGATCGCTGGTCATGGGTGCGAGCGCTGGCCTTTGCATTCGTTGATGCAGGATGTTGCTGAACGATGACTGCACCGTTTTTTTGCGCCGTCATCGCGCGGCCCGGTTCAACACAGGTTCCAAGCTTGATCGCAGCCGCTTCACGACGGCTGCCAGCGGTTCGAGGTCGAGATGGTTTTTCTTGGCGAACGATTGCCATAGCGCCTGCCGCGAAGGATCGTGCGCGAACTCGTCCGTGAGGCCGACCGGCAGTTCGGTGGGCACGGTCATGCCGCGCCGCTCGAAGGTGGCCTTGATCGCTTGGGCCAGCAGATCGGCGTCGAGGGTTTCGCGCTCCAGCAGAACCGACAGGTCGAAGTAGTCCTTCAAGCGGCTGTTCGTCATGCCCAGCAGGGCGATGGCGTGGAGCTTTTCTGCAACGACGGTGTAGGTGGGATAGGCCCGCAGACGTGGCGCGGGCAGGTCGTCGAGCAACACCGGATAGAGCGAATCCACCGGGCCGGGCGTGACGGCGTCGCCGAAGCCGACGTCGATCTGCGTCTTGCGGCGCGCCTTTGCCAGTTCGCCCGCGATGACCACGCGCACACCGCCGTAGCCTGCTTCCTTGCGGATTTCCTCGACGGTGACCGAGGCCGGATCGAACACGATGCCGTCGTCCACCGCGACGGCGGCGATCTCGCGGAAGACCTGCGCGACGGATTCCAGATCGCTTGCGCCGAAGCCCAGCAGGTCGGCGTCGCGCGTGGCCCGGTGCGGCATGTCGTACCAGAGCGTGAACAGCAGCGCGCCTTTGAGCAGAAAGCGATCCGCATACTTCGATTGCGTCAGGCGATAGAGAATGCGCTCCAGCGCAAAGCGCACGATCACCTGCTGGAAATCCGAGCTTTCGGCCTTGGCGACGGTGAGCAGGCGGGCGCGAATGGAAGCAGCGGCCTTGCTCATTCGATTGCCTCCAGATACGGGCGCATCACGTTGGCGACGCGGCAGAGCTTGGCGTAGCGCCACAGGTCGTCCGCCGTGGCTTTTCGTTTGGCGCGCACCTCCTTCAGTGCTTCCAGCGCCACGTCCAGTCCGATCTTGTTGCGATGCTTGAAGCAGTCCGCCACGGTCTTGGCGACGCCGTACACGCGCAGCTTCACGCCGTCGCGCTCGACCGTTTCGATGCCTTCGGAGTAGACGTCGCCCGTCATCTGCACCATCTTGATCGGCGGGTAGTCGATGCGCGGGACATGGCTGCCACGCGGCATGGCGATCCAGACCTGCCGGGGAAGCTGGGTGGTCAGTTCGTGGAACTGGAGTGCGGTCAGCAGGCAGAACACCGCCTGCGGCGCCTTCGTGGCGACGGTGGTAAGGCTTTCATGTTCCGACCCCGGATGGCTGGGCAGGCGGTAAAGGCCGCGCCCGACCTTGTCCAGCAGACCAGTGGCGGTCAGGCGCGTCAGGACGACCCGGGGCGCAGCGATGGCGTCCAGATCGCTGGCGCGCAGCAGCCCCTTCTGGTTGGCCAGATCGAGGACGCGCTGGGTGTGGGTGTCGGCGAGCATGGGTGGAAGCATGTTCCGTTTTTTCGTCCAATGCAAGATGTCGACGACAAAACGGAACTCTGGCCGTCCGGTCATGCGAGGGCCGGCGTGCGCCATTTCGACGCCCAACTTTCGTCCTTGGGGCGTTCATGCGATCCCTCGGACCCTTGTTGTGAAATGTTTCCATGAAACGGAAAATGCTGTATAAATCCATTAAGTTCATATTAAATATAAAAGCATGTTATTCCGACATTTTTATGATTTTTGGCTATTCGAAAAACCTAAACAAATTTGGGTTTATGTCGTAAAAAACAGGTAGGGAGCTTGGTTTTCCCAGAAGGAAAGCTGCGGCCGGATTACTGAAGCTTGCGTTGCGGCTTTTTATCACTAATGCCAATTTTATGTTGAGCAAAGACATGGAACGCAATCAGCCTAACTCCACCATTTCTCGCCTGCGTTTGCTGAAACTGGAGCCGCGCATGCTGTTCGACGGCGCGGCCATGGCCGAGGCGGTTGATGCGTCGCACGACGGGGACGATGCCCCATCCCAGGGGGCTGACGAAACCTCATACGAGCCGTCCGCCACGGAGAGCCAGCCCGTTGTCGATGCAAGCGACTCGACGGCTGCGCCCGTTCAGTATTTCGATTTCGCTGTCGACAGCTTCGCGCCGGAACTCCAGGAAACGCTTCAGGAAGCGGCCAGTCTCGCCTCCCAGAGCATTCTCGACTTCGTCAGGCAAGCGAGCGACGAGCAGTGGTTTGACTTGTTCAATGGCGGTAACGAGATGGCCGACGCGGCCTGGACGGCCCGTCTCAACGACTTGCGTATTGCCTTGCTCGACGGCAGTCTGAGCTTCAGCGTCCAGGCCATCGACTTCGGCGTCATCCCCGACGCCATTGCCGCCTACACGATGAATGGGCCGGATGGCGGCTTGACCATTTTCATCAACCCCATATGGGCCAACATGATGGAGGCCCCGGACCTCACTCGCGTGCTGGCCGAAGAAATGGGTCACGCCTTCGACGACATACTGAATAACGGCGAGGACACCCCGGGCGAGGAAGGCGAACGCTTTGCGGCGTATATGCTGGGCTTGCCGGTGGATGCCGATAGCGAGCAACGCTGGCTGACGAAAAACGATCACCGCACCATTGAGTGGAACGGCGTCAGCTATGAGGTTGATACGGCGACCTTCTCCTTTGTCAGCACCTACGAGATGGTCTATGGCACGATCAATGGCACGCAGAGCTGGGCCGTCAAGGAAAACAGCTCCATCTGGTTCGACACGACGGACCTGGGAGGGGCTTTCATCGACGACAGCAATACCAACAGCCAGTACTTCAGCGGCAACGATGTCTCGGCTATTGGCATCAACATCGGCGGCACGGATTACTACGGCTGGATCAGCCGGGCCATCAAGTCGCAAGGCGTGGTGCGCGGTTTCTACTTCTGGACCGATGCCGATTTCGTCGATCTGGCGTCGGCCCATGCCGACGGCAATAAAGATAGTGACGGCCCGGCTGACAATCGCGGTTTCGTTCTGGTGATAGACCCGATATGGTTCGCCCAGCAATTCCAGCAATCCACCATCGAGGTCGAGATCGACGGTAAGACGGTCACGGTGGCCAACGTCAAATCGTCTTCCGACCGGGTGGACACTGCGCTCAATACCGCAGTTGACGAATACCCGCAGCCGCCCGTCCCGCCCGCCGTCACGGCCCAGGCGGAGTCCGCGACGGCCGTCGAGGCGGGCTACGATGACCCCGGCAGCGACGCCAGCGGCAAGGTGCTGGACAGCGCCCAGAGCGCAACAGGCCAGGAGCTGACGGTTACCCGGATCAGCGCCGGGAACAACGTTCAGGATGTCGCCAGTGGCGAGTCAGGGACGACGATAGACGGCAAATACGGCACCCTGACCATTTATGCCGACGGCAGATACGAGTACGTCGTCGATAACGACAATCCCAAGGTCGATGCCCTGAACGTCGGCGGGTCGCTCAACGACGTCTTCACCTACACCGTCAGCGATGGCAAGGGCGGCGTCGCCAGCGCCACGCTGACCATCGTGATCGAAGGCCGCAACGACGCGCCAGAGGCCAACCCGGACTACAACACCG
>Ga0123353_10000039_pt1 | contig 140682 bp, 130 predicted proteins | sample TergutLab28metaG_3_FD_92763 | JGI IMG/M metagenome (GOLD analysis project Ga0123353, IMG submission 92763) | Labiotermes labralis P3 segment gut microbial communities from Petit-Saut dam, French Guiana - Lab288 P3 | ecosystem: Host-associated > Arthropoda: Insects > Digestive system > Gut ... | reverse complement strand
CCGACCCGGGGTACGGGGGTACTTTCAGCGGCTTTTTCTTTTGTGTTTCTTTAGTATGACGAGACATTATCTCACGATAATTATATGACCTTTACGAGACATTTTCAAATGTTATTGACACCGGTCGCATATCCGCCGGGGTTCTTCGATTGCCATCGCCAAGAGTCCGCCAAGCCGTCCTCCAAGGTTTTGGCCGTGCGCCAGTTTAGGATATCTGCCGCTTTGGAAGGGTCCGCGTAACCTACAGCCAAATCACCCGGGCGGCGAGGCGCGATACGGTACGGGATTTTTACGCCGCTTACCTTTTCGAAGGTACGTATCATTTCAAGCACTGACACGCCCTGCCCGCTGCCCAAATTAAACGCGTGCGTACCGTTTGCCGTTTCGCAGAATTTGATTGCCGCCACATGTCCCGCCGCCAAGTCATTAACGTGGATATAATCACGTATACCCGTGCCGTCGGGGGTATCGTAGTCGTCGCCGTGTACGGCTACTTCCTTATGTTTGCCTACCGCCGTCTGCGCGATGAAGGGGAGTAGGTTGTTCGGGATGCCCGACGGGTCCTCGCCGATGAGCCCGCTTTCGTGGGCGCCGATAGGGTTAAAATAACGCAGGAGAACGGCGGACATGTTTTTTTCGGCGTTAATGACGTCGGTGATAATTTGCTCGTTCATGTATTTCGTCCAGCCGTAGGGGCAGGAGCAGTTGCCGAGGTTTGCGTCCTCCGTTAGCGGCATTACGTTATTTTCGCTGTACACCGTCGCCGATGATGAAAAGATAAAATTACGCACGTTATGGCGTTTCATGGCTTCCAGCAACGCCAGCGTGGATAATAAATTATTTTTGTAATACGCGATGGGGATCGCCACGGATTCGCCTACGGCCTTTAACCCCGCGAAATGGATCACGCAATCAATGGGATGCGCGGAAAATATTTTATCCAACGCACCTTCGTCGCACACGTCCGATTCGTAGAAGGGGAAATCCCTTCCCGTGATCGCTTTTACCCGTTCGACCGCTGTGTCATGGCTGTTGGACAAGTTATCGACGACGACGATCCCATAACCTTTATCCAATAATTCCACGCAGGTATGGCTGCCGATGTAACCCGCTCCGCCCGTTACCAAAACCATTACTTCACCGCCTTTAATATGATTTCCTGCATTTGATCCCACTTCGTTTCCATTTCGCCTACTAATTTAAACTGCGTGCGGCAACGGTCGATGTTATGGTTCTCCCGTTTTATACGGTAATACACATCCCCCTCGATGTAATCGGTAAGGAAGCGTAAGCCGTCCTCCAGCGTCATCATCTTCGCGCCGTCGCGCAAGTGGTACAGTTCACAATCCGTCAGGCTTTCGCCGCAGGTATTCAAAAAGCCTTCCGTGAATGCTTCCATTAAGGGCAGTGAAAAGGAAACCTTTGTTAAGTCGGTTTCATCCTCCGCCGCGGTGGACGCGCCGAACCGTACCGAGCAGCCGAAATCGTTGACCGCCAAACCCGGCATCACCGTGTCCAAGTCAATCACGCATAAGGCTTTGCGCGTTTCGCGGTCGAACAGCACATTATTAAGTTTGGTATCGTTGTGGGTTACGCGCAGGGGCATGTCGCCGGATTCGTACAACTTCATTAAGGTACCCGCGTATTCCTCCCGCGCCAGCGCGAAGTCGATTTCACGCTTTACATCCTTCGCCCGCCCGAGGGGATCGGCGCGTAGGGCGTTTTTGAAATTAGTGTACCGATTGGGCGTGTCGTGGAAGCGCGGAATCGTTTCGAACAATGAACCCGCGTCGAAGTCCGCCATCGTGCGCTGGAAATTTCCGAACGCCACGCCGCTTTCCTTAAAATCCTCCGGGTTTTCCACCAGCTGCAAGCATACCGTGTCACTAATGAAGGGATACAATCGCCAATATTCGCCGTCTTCATCCACCAGCCAATCCTTGCCGTCCTTCGTGGGGATGAGAGAAAGGGCTTTGCGGCTTTGCATGACGTGTTTCCTTAAGTGGTCGGTTACGGCTTTTATGTTCTCCATCAGTTCATGCGTGGCACGGAAGATATTCTTGTTTATTTTTTGCAAGATGTACTGCCGCGCCGTGCCGTCCACGATAAGATAAGTATCGTTGATATGCCCGTTGCCGTACTTCGTGATAAAAATCGGATCGGCGTCGGTTTTAAACGCATGGATTTGTTTGGGTCCCGTTACCATAAATATTCACCTTTTTGCTTCATTTCCCGTATGGCGGCGCGTACGGCGGGCATATCCTCGGCGTTGGTTACGCCGTACCATTTATCCGCCGAGGTAAGCACCTTCACGGTAAAACGCCCTTTATCCAAGAGCTTCCCTACTTCCATGGGCAAAAGGAATTCACATTTCAACGGATTTTTTTCGAGGTTTTCATTCAGGAAAATCGGGAAACCGCTTGCCAACTCATGCGGCAACGTTTGCCCGAAGCCCCACATATTCATGGAAACGGGCGTGCCGTTGGGGAGGAACCTTTCCTCCGCCGTATCCGCAGGGAGGGCATCCTCGAAAACGGCACCGCCGGGTGCGGGCTTGACTGCCAACCTTTCGACGATTTTAACCAACATGCCGTCCTTTTCGGTGCATACGCCCCGTGATACCGTTCCGTTTTCTGACAGGGTATTTTCCACGCGGTAAGCGACCATGGCGTGGCGGGTGTCGGCGGCTTCATTTTTTAGGAAATCATACAGCAATTTGTAAGCGTTGGCTCCGTAAAAGTCATCCGCGTTTATGACCGCGAAGGGAGCGTTTATCATATCCTTCGCGCACACCAAGGCATGGGCCGTACCCCAAGGTTTTACACGGTCGGGGGGAATTTCGAAGCCTTCGGGGATGTCCGTCAATAATTGATGGGCATAGCGGATATTCATGTCCGAAGGCACGTTTTTAAAGCGCGCTTCGAACTCCGCTTCATATTGCGGGTTAATGATACACACCACTTCGCGGAAGCCCGCGCAGTATGCGTCATACAACGAATAATTGATGATAATATTCCCTTCGTCGTCCACGGGTGCGATTTGCTTCATCCCCCCGAAGCGGCTCCCCATCCCCGCCGCTAAAATTACGAGTATCGGTTTATTTTTTTCCATTAAGTCCCTCTCCCGTCATATAATTATATGGATTATAGCATTCTATTCCGCCGACTTAAAATTGTATATCGGTTTGATTATTTTAACGATTTCCGCCGTTTCCCCGATATTGGCGACGATATTTTCCATGGCTTGGTACGCGAAGGGGGCTTCGTCCAACGTGCTTTGGTTGATTGTTGAGGAATATATCCCCTTCATGGCCTTTTGGAACGCGCTGAGTGTAAGGCTCGCCTTCGCTTCGGTACGGCTCATGATACGCCCCGCACCGTGCGGCGCGGAAAAATTCCAATCCGCGTTTCCCTTACCCACGCAAAGCAGGCTGCCGTCCCGCATGTTCATGGGGATAAGCAGCCGTTCGCCTTTTTCGGCGGATACCGCGCCCTTGCGCAATATCATTTTTTTCGTGTCAATATAATTGTGCGTGGTGGTGAATTGGTCGGTGATTTTAAGTTTGACGCGTTTTTCCAGCTCCCTGATGATGGCCTTACGGTTGATGTCGGCGTAGCGCTGCATGATTTCCATATCGTGCAGGTAGTCCGCCATGGGTTGGCCTTCGAGGTAAGCCAGCACGCGGTCCATACCCTTACCCTTGCGCCCCAAACTGTCGGCGGCAATTTTTTGGTACCATTCACATACCTGCTTGCCGGGGTTGCGGCTGCCGGAATGTACGACCAGGTACAATTGCCCTTCCTCGTCCGCGCCCAGCTCAATGAAATGGTTACCCCCGCCCAGCGTGCCGACGGAAAGCACCCCGCGTTCGATATCAATGTGCTTGGCGCAGCGCATTTCATTTAAGTCGATTTCGTCGGCGAAGTGGTGCGGCTCTTTTCGGATGTGAAACCCCGCGGGGATATATTGGTGGATGGCCTTATCCAATTGCGCAAGCTCTATGCGTTTATCCTTAAGCAGCGCGGTTTCCATACCGCAGCCGATATCCACCCCCACGAGGTTGGGTACGACCTTGTCCGTTATCGTCATGGTCGTGCCGATGGTGCAGCCCATCCCCGCGTGTACGTCGGGCATGATGCGGATTTTGCTGTTTGCGATGAAGGGTTGGTCCAACAGATGTTCAATTTGCGCGATGGCCGAAGTGTCGGCGTTATCGGTAAAAATTTTTGCGGTATTGTATTGGCCTTTTAATTCAATCATTGATCCTTATCCCCTAAGCGCGGACGCGGTTTTTGTATTATAATACCATAAGAAAGGCGTGATGACCGTGTTTACGCAATCCATCAACGGCATTGAAATGACCTTTATAACGTCCCGCAATATTTTTTCACCCGATAATATCGATAAAGGGACCGTTTTAATGCTGTCCTCCGTTCAATTTGAACAAAATTCAAGGATACTCGATTTAGGTTGCGGCTACGGCGTTGTCGGCATCTACGCCGCCAAACTTATCGGCGCGGAAAACGTCGTCATGAGCGACACAGACAAAACCGCGGTCGCTCTTTCCATTAAAAATACCGCGCTTAACGGCGTCCCGGGAGTGAAGGTTATCCGCAGCGATGGCTTTAAATCCATAAATGACACGGGTTTTACGCATATCCTGTCCAATCCGCCTTATCACGCGGATTTCTCCGTACCCAAACATTTTATCGAAAAGGGCTTTAACCGCTTGGAAGTGGGCGGTCAATTCCATATGGTCACCAAGCGGTTGGATTGGTATAAAAATAAACTCACCGCCATATTCGGCGGCGTAAAGGTACAACGGGTCGATGATTATTTTATTTTCCGCGCGGAAAAGCGCGATACGCGATACGCCAACACGAAAGGATGATATCTATGACCGCATACGAGGCCATGATCAAAACCAGCCATCACCTAATCAAAGGGGGCGATTTAAACGACGCGCAAAAGGCGAAGATCGTCCGCTACCTGCTTGCCGAAAAGGGTAAGCGCAAATATTTCGGGCAACGTATGGAAGCACGGGCCGCGTATCCGATATTTTTCGCGCCGCCTTACGGTAAAAATAAATTGCAAACCGTCGTCCCCGCGTCGCCCAAGACCCATATCTTCGCCGATAACGCCTACGAATTCGAAATCCTGCGCCTGCTTCAACTGTTTTCCGATGACTTTGCGGCAAACGGGACTTATCCCGAATTGATCGACCAAATCGACCTTTCCCGTATGTTTGATATGACCGCCGCCCGTTTGAAGCAGACCTGCTTCGGCTATCAATCCTGCCACTACGCGGAATGCTTTGAAGCGGGGCTGTCGGTACTGCGCTTCGTTTCGTTTGCGGTACCCGAGGACGTTAATTGGCTGGACAAGCAACTCACCATGTACAACAAACATTTCGCCGACCATAAACGGCACAGCGGCGTGCAAAGGTATTTTTGGTTCATCCTTTCGCAAATGCCGTACGAACACGCCGAACCGCAAATCTTACGCCAACGGGACACCATCATCGAACAGCTTAACCGCAGCTTTTTAAACAGGGACGGAGGCTGCGAAATCCCAATCTATGTCATGCGCAACACGCTTGCGCGTTTGCCTGAGTTTGAGTATATAAAAAACCGCCAACCCTTCACGGATGCGAAGAGCGGACGACTGCGGTTTTTTTAGTTTGTGCTTGCCAAAATAAAAATTTATCATCAAGGTGCTTAAATATTATTAAAAGGATGGATATTTATGTCGCAACCGTACAAGGTTTTGATTGTTGACGACCAAGCTACAAACCTTCGTACCCTCGAGCATATTTTACAAAAAGAGTATACCGTATATTCGGCGAACAACGGGTTCGCCGGCATACAATGCGCGCAACGCTTCCGCCCGGATGTTATCCTTCTTGACGTTTTAATGCCGGAAACGGACGGCTACGATGTGATAAAAATATTAAAGGCTTCCGAAGAAACGAAGGACATACCCGTTATTTTCGTAACCTCGATGGATTGCGGGGACGCGGAGGAAAAGGGCTTGGCCTTGGGTGCGGCGGACTATATAACCAAGCCGTATATCGACGCCATCGTAAAATTAAGGGTCCGCAATCAAGTTACGCTAAAGGTAATGCAACGCGATTTGCAAGCGGCGGTAGTGTCCGCGCAAATGGCAAACCGCGCGAAGTCGTCATTTTTGGCAAACATGAGCCATGAGATACGCTCGCCGATGAACGTTATCGTCGGATTAACACAAATGATTTTGGAAGATAACGGATTGGAAGATTCGTTGAGGGAGCATCTAACGAAAATCAACATGGCAAGCGACATGCTGCTGCTCATCATCAACCAAATTTTGGACATTTCAAAGATAGAATCGGGCAAATTAACCCTAACGCCCGCAAAGTATGACATTGCGAGTATGCTCCACAACGCCGTTTCGATGAATCTTACCCGCTTCAGCGACAAAGCGTTGGCCTTTAAGCTCCACATTGATGATAACCTGTATAATTATTTTTACGGCGACGATTTGCGTGTCGGGCAAATCATTAACAATTTGCTCAGCAACGCGTTCAAGTACACGCACAGCGGTACGATAACGCTAACCATCGGCTGTACGCGCGAAAGCGAAAACGACGTAATCCTTTCCTTTTCCGTCAGCGACACGGGCATCGGCATACGGCAGGAGGATTTGGGGAAATTATTCACCGATTATAACCAAGTGGATGCCCAAGCCAACCGCGCCATAGAGGGGACGGGGTTGGGGCTTTCCATCACCAAGGGGCTTGCGGAGCTGATGGGCGGAACGGTTACGGTGGAGAGCGAATACGGCAAGGGGACGGTATTCCATGTCCGTGTACGGCAGGGTTTTGTCAGCAATGATTATATAGACACGGAAACGGCGGAGGCACTGTGCGGATTGCGTTACAAGAATTACAAACAAACTTCCACCCTCGAGTTTACGCGGCCGGATTTACACCATGCGTCGGTACTGGTGGTTGACGACTTTGTGCCAAACTTGGATGTGGCGAAGTGGATATTCGGGAAATATAAGCTGAACGTGGATTGCGTGACGAACGGTCGGGAAGCGATAGACCGCATACAAGCGGGCGAACCACGGTACGATGCCGTCTTTATGGATCATATGATGCCCGGGATGGACGGGGTGGAAGCGACGAAGTTAATCCGCGCCATTGAAGGCGACTATGTTTCACATTTGCCCATAATCGCATTAACGGCGAACGCGGTCGCCGGAAACGAACAATTCTTCCTGGATAACGGCTTTCAAGCGTTTTTGTCCAAGCCCGTTAACCTTTCAAAGTTGGACTTAATTATCAGGCGGTGGCTCATGGGGGACGGGGAAGCGACCGATAAAGCGGCACAAGCCGTTAACGACGGCGGCTCCGCCGCTTCGCCGCCCGTAAGCATCGAGATACCGAACATCAACGCGAAACTGGGGTTGGGTATATACGATAACGATGTTGAAATGTATTTGGACATCTTGCGTTCGTTTACCGAGGATATACCCGCCGAACTGGAAAAATTACACGATGTAACGGAACAAACGCTGCCGCTGTACGCCATCAACGTCCATACTGTAAAGGGCTCTGCCGCGGGCATCGGTGCGCGCGCTTCGGCGGAAGCCGCCATGCGCTTGGAACAAATGGCAAAGGAAGGGGACATCAACGGCGTACTCGTCGAAAATGCCCCCTTCATACAAAGCGTTTATTCATTGATATCGGATATAAAACGTTACCTCGACGCTTAAAGGATCAAATAAATTCCTTCAGCTTCGCCAACAACTGGTTCACCCGTAAGGGTTTCATCAGCAGCCCCGCCGCGCCGACCTCTGCCGCTTTTTTAATATATTCGCTGTCGGAGTTTGCGGTTATGAAGATGATGGGTGCCTTTTGACCGCTCTGCTTAATTTTGCGGGCAAGCTCATAACCGTCCATATCCGGCATTTCGATATCTAAAAGGATGACGTTGGGCTGGTTGTTTTTCAAAAACGCTAACGCTTCGTCGCCGGAGGTTACGCAATGCAGCTCGTAATCCGTGTTCGCCAAAAGCCTTTTTAACGTATTGAGGAACATGACGGCGTTATCGACCGCCAATATACCCATGCCGCTTACCCTTTGCGTTTGTTGCTTGCCTTGCTTGTTCATGTATTCCGCCAATTGCAAATCAACCGTCAGCGAAATGACGTCCAATATAATTTGCTCCGCAACCGCCTCGATTTCATCGGGGCTTTTTTGCGTGAGCGTACCGATTGCGGCGCGGTGTTTCGCCGCCGCTTCGCTTTGGCCGTTTTTAGCCAACGCATCGCATATATCCGACATTTCATCCGTTGCCTGCCTGTAATCCTTCTTTACCAAGGCATTGCGTACTTTTTGGATCTGTACGGAAATATTATCCGCAAATACGTGCATGTTCATATCAGCACCTCCTATAAATTTATTTATCTTTCTTTATCCGTTCATTTAATTGGAACTGGGCGATCAATTCCTCCAAGACTGAGGATTGGTTGCTCATATTCAGCGATGCGGCGGCACTTTCCTTCGCCGTTGCGGCGGTGTTTTGCACGATTTCCGCCACATTCCCCACGTCAACATTGATAACCTCTATGGCGCGGTATTGCTCATCGGAGGATGCGGCGATTTGATTATATATAAACGTGCTTTCGTTTATGCCTGACACAATTGCCGTCAGGCTTTGGGAGGTTTCTTGGGCAATGCGCGAGCCCAGTTCCGCTTTTTCGATGGAATTGGACACCATTTCGCCGGTGTCTTGGGCGGCTTGTACGCTGCTTGTAACAAGGCTCCGCACTTCGTTGGCGTTTATTTTTTCGATTGTTCTGTATTGTTCGTTCGACGAAATGGAAACCTCGTTGATTAGCTTGGTGCTTTCCTTGATGCCGTTTACGATTTCGTTCAGGCTCGAAGCCGTCTCGTTTGCGATACGGGAACCAAGGCGGGCCTTTTCCATGGAGTTGGAAATCATGCTTTTGGTATCCTTTGCGGCGTCCGCGCTCTTTGCGGCAAGTGAGCGTACCTCATCCGCCACCACCGCGAAGCCTCTTCCGTGTTCACCCGCCCGCGCCGCTTCCACCGACGCATTAAGGGCAAGCAGATTGGTTTGAAAGGATATATCCTCAATCATCTTGATAACCTTGTTTATATCCTGGCTGGATTGGTTTATGTCTTCAACGGCCTTCATCATTTCGGACATTTGAAGACTGCCTTTTTCGGCACTTTGTTTAATATTTTCCGCCAATGCCGCAGCCGTATCGGCTTTGTTTGCGTTTTCCTTCGTTTTTTCCGCTATTTCGGACATGGACACGGTCAATTGCTTTTCGGCAGATTCCGCTATGCCGTTGATGATTTCAATGACCTTGCTTATATTGTGGCTGGATTGGTTTATTTCGTTAACCGCTTGCATCATTTCGGACATTTGATTGCTGCCCTTTTCGGCATTATGTTTAATCGTATTGGCAAGAATCGCGGCTTTTCCCGTCCTTTCCGTGTTATCCTTTATTTTGTCCGCTATTTCGGACATGGAGGCGGACAAGCGTTTTACGGTATCGGCTTGGGAGATCGAGCCTTGTGCAAGCATTTGGGAACCGTCGGAAATCTGTTTGGATCCGTTCGCCACCTGCACGCCCGCCGTCGCAACCTTATGCAGCACGCGCAGCGTTTCTTCAACCATTATATTGATGGATAAGTTGATAACGTCTTCATCCGAGCGGACGCTCATCTTTGAAGTGTAATCGCCCTCGGCTACCCGCGCCAAAATATAAGCCTGCTGCTTAAAGCATTCCAGCATATCGGAAAATGCGCGTTCCAACAGGATAACCTCGTTGTTGGTGGGTGTCTTTTCGGTATCCAACCCCTCTATTTCAATATCGCCCATCGAAATAGCCATGGACGCCTTTGTCAGCTTTTTTATCGGGGTCATCACGGTCTTTTTGACCGAATATAAGACGACGATGGCGGCGATAAGCAATATCGCAACGGAAATGGGGATGATAAGGATCATGATGGCGGTGAAGGATTCCATCATCACCTCTCCGATTACCCCCTCGGGCAATACCGTCACCATATGCCAATCCACGGAATGCATCGTGCCCGAAGCGAAATAACTGTATCCTCCGCCGGGGCTCCTGTGCCTGTATACACCGTCGGCACGTTCTATTTGCGCCCATACACCCGCATATCCCCCGTTGGCAATTGTTCTCATATTCTTAAAATTGCCCTCGGCGTCGGGCGCGAAGTTTGGGTCACCGTGTATCAATATATCCCCGTCTGTATAAAGCAGCATACTCACGCCGTCCCGGTGCAGCGTTGCGGCATGGGTCTGTTCATTTAGGAACGGAAGCAGAATATCTATGGCGGCGACACCTATCACCCTGCCGTCCCTCACCACCGCGCGGACTACGGATATACACAGCTCCCCCGTGTTTGAATCCACATAAGGCTTTGTGACGTGCGGGATGCCGGGGTCGGTCAAAGCCAAACGATACCAGCCGCGCTCCGTCGCCCGCCACCGGTAATATATCGTTTCGATGGGGAAGCCGCTGCCAAATATGGCCGTATCGTCGGGAAAACCTATATATACGTCTTCATAGGCGGTATTCGTAACCAGCGTGGAGGTTAATATATCCATCAGCTTCACACGCGAGGGCTCCTGCGACAAATCCGCGATATCGGTAAACTTGATCGCGTTCGCCACGGCGTTTACCGCTGCCATATGACCTTCGAGCCATTCGTTCATAAACAGTGCCTGGCGCGCTATTTCGCTTTGCCATTTTGCCAATGATTCCGTTCGGATACTGTTGTTCGCCAAATACGTCGAGATACCTACCGTTACCAAAACGCTTACAAAAATAATGCAAACCATGATTACGGAAATCTTTTTGCCGATACTCATAACAAATAACCTCCCTACGGTTAGCCGTTTAGTTATTTTTTTACAATTACACTCGTAATTTGCCATAATATGCTAATCAGCACTGTACTTTAAATATAAAAAGATGTCAAGGAAATATGTATTTTAAGATGATTATCCAAATCGACGATGTAACCCGTTAGAATTAATGGCCAACGAAAAAAGGACTATCCTGTTGATGAAACAAGACAATCCCTTTTTTATTATTAAACGTTCCTGCTAACTCAAAAAATAATCCGCCAAATTCGCCTTGGGGTCGATAAACGGCTCAATTAAAGGCAGCTTGGATGTTATCAACGTGGTTACGCCCGGGCCGTGGCCGGAAATCACGCAGTCGCCGTGTACGATAACACCGATCGTACACGCTCCCGTACGGTACGAACGTCCGTAACGCGTGTCGGCGTTTTCGATGGCGACGATATCACCAAAGCGTAGGTCACCGAGGTTATACCTCATTTTAATTTCATCGTCGAACAATGTGATGTCATAATCGCCGCCCGCGGTGTTGACCGTGCCGAGGCCCGAACCCATAACGGATGCGGGTGCGATTTTCGCCACGCCGACCTTCAGCGTACCGTTTTCTTCGATGATGTTCATTTTTTCTATCAACATTGGCGACACATTGCGCAGCGTGATATCGGGGTAATCGGTTAATGCCATCCCCTGCCCCGTCGCTTTGACCATGATGTTATCGTCGATGCTCAGCTTCTCCAACGTTTCCTGCGGAAAGTATATCAGCACATGGTCCGAACCGCCGTGCTTGCCCGTAACGATTCCCGTTTCACCCTTGGCTTCGCCGCTTTTTACGATGGCTTCATTGCCGACGCATGACAATATTTGCAAGGCGTGGTTATGATCCGTTTCCTTGTGGCGGATGGTCACGCCCGGTTCCAAATGGTCCGCCGCCCAATCGATACAGTTGTCGCCGATCTTGGCGTTGTATGTGATGCCGCCCGTGCCGGGTATCCATACGACGTTGCCTTCGATGGTGGTACGCCCGGCTTCCCGCATTTTTGGGTGCCACACGACGCCCCCTACGGAAATAACGGGCAATTTGTCCTTATTCGTCCTTACCATAATACCCTCCCCTATTTATTATTTATATTTCGGCAGCCAATCGCCGTGCCGTTCGATCAATTCATCCACCATTTTAACGATATCGTCCAAGCTCAATTCCGCCGCCGTATGCGGGTCCAGCATGGCCGCTTGGTATACATGTTCCAACTTTTGCGTCACTGCCGCCTCTATTGTAATGAGGTGGACGTTGACGTGCGTCATGTTCATGGCGGCGAGCTGGACGGGTAAACGACCCACGACGCAGGGCGTAATACCATAGTTGTCTACCAAACAAGGTACCTCCACGCAGGCTTCGTGCGGCAGGTTTTCGATCGAACCTCGGTTGATTACGTTGCCGCCGATCTTAACGGGGACATTTGTCGTCAACGCTTCCATTATATAGGAAGCGTATTCACCGGAGCGGCGATGGGGTTCCGCTTTTACCACATCCGCAAGCCCTTTGTAATCCCGTTCCCATGCCGCGATCTGTTCGACGCAGCGACGGGGGTATTCGTCAAGCGGGATATTAAAACGGTCAATGAGCTCCGGGTATTTCGATTTAATGTACCACGGGTTATATTCGGCGTTGTGCTCGCTGGATTCGGTGCAATAGTAGCCCATCTTGGCGATGTAATCATAGCGCACCATGTCCCAATGCTTACCCGACGCGTTTTTTTCCGCGGCGCGCTTGCGGATTTCGGGATACAGGTCGTTTCCGTGTTTATCCCTAAGCTCCAACAGCCAACCCATGTGGTTGATGCCCGCGATGAGTTCGCGGCGGCCTTCCAACCGATCCCTCATACCCAAATTGTCCAGCAAATGGTACGAGCACCCTTGCACGCTGTGGCATAAGCCGATTGTCTTAACCCCCGTATACCGCTGCATGTATCCGCATAGAATGGACATGGGGTTTGTGTAGTTAAGGAACCACGCATCGGGGCATACTTCCTCCATATCGCGGGCAAAGCCGCACATTACGGGTATCGTGCGCAACCCACGCATGATGCCGCCGATGCCCAACGTATCGGCGATCGTTTGGCGCAAGCCGTACTTGTTGGGTATCTCAAAATCCGTGATCGTACAGGGGTCATACAAACCGACTTGGATTGCGTTTACCACAAAGCTCGCTCCGCGCAGGGCATCCTTGCGGTTTTCCACGCCGTGGTAGGATAGAATACGTGCCTTGTTACCCAAACCTTCGTTGATGGCGCTTATGATCGCCTCGCTTTCCTTCAAGCGTTGACCGTCGATGTCATATAACGCGATCTCCGAATCCGCCAATGAAGGCGTCGCCATACAATCACCCAATAAAGCCCTTGCGAAAACCGTACTCCCTGCGCCCATAAATGTAATCTTTGCCATATAAACCGATCCCTTCCATTTTTATGGATTGATTATGTGCCTTCGGCAAATATCCGTCAACTTTACGGCATTTACATTTACGTCGGATACGTGTATATTTTTATCGTATTGTGATAAATGTCAAAAGTTGTCCAACGAAAGGATGTCTCTTTATGAATGATGTATTAAAAGCGATCTTCGAACGTAATTCCTGCCGCGATTTCTCCGGCGAACCGTTAACCGATGAACAAGTCGATTTACTTGTTAAAAGCGCGCTTGCGTCCCCGAGCGCGATGAACGCCATGCCGTGGCATATCATCGCCGTCACCGATAAGGCGATGCTCGATGAAATGGACGCCTACATGTACAAGCACATCGAGGATACCAACCCCGATTGGTACAACCGTATGAAGGAACGCGGCGGTAAGATCTTCTATAACGCGCCGTGCTTGATTTTGATAGCGAAGAATGATTCCGACTGGGCGACGCTGGACGCGGGTATCGTGAGCCAAAACGTCGCGTTGGCCGCGCATTCGCTGGGTTTGGGTAACGTGATCTGCGGTATGGCCCGCTTGGCGTTCGAAGGCGCGAAGGGCGGGGAATGGGCGAAACGTTTGCAAATCCCCGAAGGGTACACCTTCGGCATGTCGGTTTGCGTCGGTAAGGCAAACAAAGGTAAGGACCCGCATGAATTAAACCACGACAAAGTGACATATATTAAATAGGGGAAATAACTATGGGTGACGTTTTTAAGGAACAAATCATTCAGCGCAAGCCCACCACGAAGGATTTTATTTTCCGCGTCCTGTTGATTGCAGCGGCCGGGATCATCTTCTTCATCGCAATGATTTTCCTGACGGGTTTCGGCATCATCTTCGGTTTCGCGGCGGTGTTCGGCGCGTGGTACGGTATGTCGTTCCTCAACGTGGAGTACGAATACGTATTCACCAACGGGGATTTGGATATCGACATCATCTACAACCGGGCGCGCCGGAAGCGTTTGTTCTCGGGGCATGTGAACAATTTTGAACTTATGTGCCATGTAGAGGATAATGTCCGTATCGGCGAATTCAATTCGGCGCAGGAAACCAGGGACTATTCCAGCGGTGTGGTCGGCGAAAATACTTATGCCTTCCTCACCACACACAACAGCAAGCGCTTGAAGATCATCTTCGAACCTAATGAAAAATTATTAAAGGCGATAGGAACGGTACTCACCCGCAGGAAATTATTCGTTAAACAATAATCATAAGGTAGGTGCGCCATGCTACACGAACCCCTTCCCGAGGGACTGGCTTTTGACGATGTTTTGATCGTGCCGGAATTTTCGGACGTACAACCCGCCCATGTAGACGTTTCCCTTCGATTGACGCCGGATATCGCCCTGCGCATTCCCTTCATTTCTGCGGGGATGGATACGGTGACCGAAGCGAACATGGCGATCGCGATCGCGCGTTGCGGAGGATTGGGCGTCATCCACCGTCACATGTCCATCGAGGACCAAGCCGGCGAGGTAGACCGCGTCAAGCGCAGCGAGCACGGCGTCATCATCGACCCCTTCTCCCTTTCACCCAACCATTATGTATACGAAGCGGAAAAGCTGATGAACCGCTATCACATCTCCGGCGTACCCATCACCGAGCACGACAAGCTGGTCGGCATCATCACCAACCGCGACCTGCGCTTCGAAAAGGACTACGGAAAAAAGATCTATGAAGTCATGACCAAGGAAAACCTGATCACCGCACCCATTGGTACGACGCTGGAGGAAGCCAAGGAAATCCTCGTGCTCAACAAAGTGGAAAAACTCCCCATCGTGGACAGCGAAGGTAACCTTAAGGGACTAATCACCGTAAAGGATATTAACAAAACCATCAAATACCCCATGTCGGCGAAGGATAACCACGGGCGCTTGCTCGTAGGCGCAGCGGTCGGTATCAAGGACGATTACATGGAGCGCGTACAAACCCTCGTCAAACGTAAGGCTGACGTTATCGTGCTCGAAGTGCTGCACGGCCAAGCGAAAAACGTCCTCACCGCCATACGAAAAATCAAATCCGATTTCCCGCACATCGCCCTCATCGCGGGTAATATCGCAACCGCTTCCGCGGCCAAGGCCCTCATCGAAGCGGGCGCGGACATTATAAAAGTAGGCATCGGTCCCTCCTCCGTCTCCACCAAACGCGTGGTGGCGGGCGTCGGCATCCCGCAAATCAGCGCGCTGCTCGATTGCGCGGCCGTAGCGCGGTCCGCGGGCGTAACGGTCATCGCGGACGGGGGGGTCCGTTATTCCGGCGATATCTCAAAAGCCATCGCAGCGGGCGCATCCGCCTGCATGATGGGCAACCTCCTTGCCGGATGCGAGGAAAGTCCCGGCACAACCGAACTCTTTCAAGGCCGCAAATACAAAACCTACCGCGGCATGGAATCCTCCGCCGACTACGACGAACCCGACTTGTCCGAAGCCGGTTATCCCAGCCCCGCGGGCGTCATCATTTCCAAGGGTGTGGAAGGCCGCATTACCTACAAAGGTCCCGTCGCCGACGTCCTTACCCAACTACTGGGCGGTTTAACTTTAGGCATGAGCTACGCCGGTTGCCGCACGATACAAGAAATGCACGACCAAGCAAAACTCGTACGCGTATCCATGGCCGGCCTGCGCGAAAGCCATCCGCACGACATACAAATTACGCGTGAATCGCCCAATTACAGTATGTTGACGTAAGATCAATAAAAAATCTATCAAAATGCTTGCGTCTTACGCTTATACATGTTAGTATACCCCTCGCGCCGCGGAGTGGAGCAGTTTGGTAGCTCGTTGGGCTCATAACCCAAAGGTCGTTGGTTCAAATCCAGCCTCCGCAATCCAATATAAAAAGGTTCGAAGGGATTTTCCTTCGAACCTTTTTCATAACAAAATATACTCATTTTATACCAACTCGAAAAAATATACCCAGACATACCTATTTTTGCCCAACTACATGTGCATATACATAAAGGCATAAAAATTAAAGTATTCGTTAATTTAAAAATCCCAATATTTAATATATCTTTGTCCTCATCATATGTTATATTGTTCATGCAATCTTAACGAAAGGTGGGCAAGCGCATGGCATTAGGTGTAATTGAAATTCGCAATAGGGCAACGTCTTTTGCTTATGAATGGCGCAATGCTACATCTGAAATGAGCGATGAACAAACATTTTGGAACGAATTTTTTGAAGTGTTTGGCATAAGCCGCAAGCGTACCGCCACATTTCAATACAATGTAAAAAAATTAGGGGAACGCCGTGGGCGCATAGATATGTTTTGGCCGGGCGTACTTTTGATAGAACATAAAAGCGCAGGCGAAAGTTTGGATAAGGCTTTTACCCAAGCACTTGATTATTTTCCGGGCATAGAAGAACACGAATTACCACGGTATATTTTAGTGTGCGATTTTACCCGCTTTCACTTGTATGATTTAATTGAAGGAACAGATATAATTTTTTCATTGGCTGAACTTCCCTCTCAAGTAGAGGTTTTTGGTTTTATGACCGGGGTGGTGTGGACGCCTCCACCTGAAAATGAAAAGGTATCACTTGCCGCAGCAGAAAAAATGGAGAAGCTGTACCAAAAAATGAAATCTATAAATTACACGGGACGCAAGTTGAAGCAATATCTTGTGCGACTGCTGTTCTGCTTGTTTGCCGATGATACCAGTATTTTTTCCAAAAACACATTTCATGAATTAATTGCCGACACCAAAACTGACGGTTCAGATTTGGCACGAACACTTGCAGATTTATTTGAAAGGTTAAACACAGCGGAGAAAGACCGTTTAAAAATTGAGGACAGGCTTTCCGCTTTCCCCTATATAAATGGGGATTTGTTTGCCGAAGTATTGCCTATGGCCGCTTTTGATGCAGAAATGCGCAAGTTATTATTGGAAAGCTGCACCTTTGATTGGGGATTTATCACGCCATCTATTTTCGGAAGTATGTTTCAAGCCGCTATGGATGAAGACGAACGCAGCGAACTAGGTGCGCACTACACGGAAGAATCAAACATATTAAAAGCAATCAATCCGTTATTTATGGATTCGTTAAATGCCGAATTTGAAGAAATAAAAAGCAACGCAAGAAAATTAAAATCCTTCCATGATAAATTGGCAAATCTTCGATTCCTAGACCCTGCTTGTGGAACGGCAAATTTTTTAATTATTGCTTATCGTGAATTGCGCAGATTAGAAGTTAAAATACTGGTAGCCTTGCAAAAAAGAATAACTATTGACGAAGAGGATAAATACCAAGGAATAACCCATGCCGAAGAAGCGTCTAAAATAAACGTTGACCAATTCTATGGTATTGAAGTAGACGAGCTGGCTTGTGAAATAGCGCGCGTGGGTATGTGGTTAATGGATCACCAATGCAACATGGAATTATCAAAAACATTAGGCGAATATTATGTACGGCTGCCACTAACTAAGGCAGCTGTTATTTTTCATGCAAATGCACTGACAACTGACTGGAATGAAGTTTGTCCAGCGCATGAATTAAATTACATATTGGGTAATCCGCCATTTTATGGTGCACGACTGATGACCAAGGAACAAAAAGTCGATTTAGTGTCTGTTGTTGTTGACCCTGCCGGTAACCCTGTAAAGGGTTCCGGCAATTTGGATTTCGTATCTGCTTGGTATTACAAAGCGGCGCAATTGATGTTAAACAACCCGAAAATTCGCGCCGCACTGGTTTCTACAAATTCCATTACGCAAGGTGAACAAACCGCAATTGTTTGGAAAACGCTCATGGAAGAATACAAAATAAAAATTGATTTTGCTTACCGTACCTTCATATGGACGAGTGCAGCGAGGGGTAAAGCTGCTGTTCATTGTGTGATTGTTGGGTTTAGCCTTGAACAATTAATAACAAAACGGCGACTTTTTGAAGATGACATTGAAAAAGATGTTGAAAATATAAACGCATACCTTATATTTGCGCCCGATGTGTTTATTGAAAATCGAAAAAAACCTTTCTGTGATGTACCATTAATGATATTCGGTAATATGCCCAATGACGGCGGTAATTTCTTATTTAACTATGATGAAAAAAACGCATTTATAACACAAGAACCAAACGCAGCGAAGTGGTTCCGTCCATTTGTTGGAAGTTATGAATTTATTAATAATGTAAGTCGCTGGTGCCTTTGGTTGGATGGTATATTGTCTTCAGAATTGCAAAAACTTCCATTGGTCCTTGAACGTGTTAATAATGTTAAACAGCTGCGACAAGATAGCACCCGGGATGCAACAAAGAAACTAGCTGATTATCCCACTCTTTTTGGCGAAGTACGTCGCTTTGAAGGTGACTACTTGCTCATCCCGCGTGTTTCTTCCGAAAACAGAGAATATATCCCCATTGGCTTTTTAACGCAAAAAACAATTGCTTCTGATTCTACAATGATTTTACCGGGTGCAACGCTTTATCATTTTGGCATGCTCACTTCTAATGTGCATATGGCTTGGGTTCGTGCTGTTTGTGGTAGGCTAAAAAGCGATTATCGCTATTCTGCTGGGATTGTATACAACAACTTCCCGTGGCCTACCCCCAACGACAAGCAAAAACAAGCCATTGAAGTTGCCGCAAAAGTTATACTTGAAGTACGTGAGGTTCATTTTGTTCATGGTGAAAATCTAGCCAATATATACACAAACATGCCACCAGACTTGAAGAAGGCACATAACAAGTTGGACTCCGCTGTAAAAACCGCATACGGAAAGGGCTTCGCCAGTGAAGCAGAAAGAGTTGCGGATTTGATGGAGCGGTATCAGTCATTAATAATGGAAAAAAGCTCATGAAATTTGTAAAATTTTGCATTCATAAATTGCAATCCAACCATTCATCGACTTGTATTTTGACGTGTCAAGTGTAAATTTTAGATAGTGCATTATATGGCACAGGAATTATAGATATAGTCCAAGCAAAAGAGACGTTTTCAAGCATTAATTAAACATCTACACAACCTGCGAAAGGAGCTTCACCATGAAAGGACGAATCTACACCACAATATCTTCTGTTGTAAAAAATTTAGGCAAACAAGTAAAAACTTTACAACCTCTCTATGAGGCTATATCTAATTCGCTTGAAGCAAATGCAACCGAAATAACTGTTACATTCCACAAGAATGCATCTCAACTTTTACTTGAAGATGTTTCTGATGATAGAGTAACTGGGTTTAGTATTATGGATAATGGCGATGGATTTACAGAAAAGAATCGAAAAGCATTTTGTGAACTATGGACTGATAACAAAATTTCTCTTGGTTGTAAGGGTAGTGGTAGGTTTACTTGGCTAAGTGTTTTTAGAAACATCCTAGTTGAAAGCGTGATTGCTTCCGAGGGCAAAAAGATAAGTATTCCTTTTTCGTTTGATTTTGAAGAAGAAGATATTAAAATTGAACAAAAAAGTGATATTTCTAATAATGTAACGACCATTACTTTTACAAATATCACTTCAAATTTTAATAAACAGCGAATAGTTGACAACCTAGAAGAGCTATTTGAAAGTGTTAGAGAATACCTTCTTGTAAAGCTGTTTTTATTAAAGAACGATGGAAAGAAGTTTAGAATAACATTTTGCATTGACGGTACTTCTAAACATTTAACTAATGATAACATTCCTGATTTAACATCAAAAACATTTATAATTCAAAGTGATTTATTTACTCCCCCGAAAGAATATAGTTTTATCTTATATTATCATTTTTTTGATGATGCGCAGAATAGTAAAAAAGGGTACTATTGTGCAAACAACAGAGCTGCTCAAGCTATGGGTAGCGGTGAATTAGGATTTTCTGCTTCCTTGCCAAATAGGGATTCTTTTAGAATGCTCTTATGTTCAGACTATTTTGATGACAAGGATAGTGATAGCAGAAATGGTCTTATTGAATTGCTGGTAAATGAGGATAGAAATTTAGTTGTTCCTTTACTGTTTTCGGATATAAGGCCTCGTACAATACGAGAAATGCAAGGAATTATAAAAGAGCGTTATCCTGAAATTGAAGAATTGAATAAAAAAACTATTAAAGAAGCAATTGCAAGAATGCCATATCTTGCATCAATAATAAGAGAAAATGATGAAATAGTTAAAAGTGTTGATTCATTACTGAAAGATGCTTGTATTAAGTTTGCAAAAAAGAAAGAAGCGGTTCAATCTAAATTTAATAATATTTTGAAAAAACAAGATGTAGGGAACGAAGAATTACTAAATTCCGTTAACGAGGTTTCTGACGTCGCTCTAGCAGAACTTGGTGAATATATCCAATATCGAAACAGTATCATAGTAGCATTGCGTAAAGGAATAGAGGACGATTCAAAAAAAGAAGTTTTTTTCACAATTTAATTATGCCGAAACGAATGACTGATGCTTCTTATACAGGTAGGCATTGGTTGAGCAACCTTTGGTTATTAGATGATAAATTTATGACATACTCCTATGTGGCAAGCGACACGACAGTTAAAAAGATTATAGATGATATTGAAGCAAAAAACACCGAAACATATAAAACAAACAACCGACCTGATTTAAGCATTTTCTTTAACAAAATAAATGGAAGTAGAGATTTGATAATGATTGAGCTAAAAGGCTCTCACGCAGATAAAAATGAGAAGGATAAATCTATCTCTGAGCTTCCAAACAATATAAATATTATTCGTCGGAATATTTCCGATGTATGTAAAGTATGGGGATATATTATCACAACCATCGATGATGATTTTACGGCTACAATAGAAAATCAAGATTTCGACAGATTATTTGCATCTGGCGAAGAAAACAAGTTATATCATAGATATTATGATAAATTAAAGGCACATATTTTTGTGCTTGATTTCAATACACTTATTTCTGATGCATCTGCCCGCAATAAAACATTTTTAGATATATTGAAGAGTGAAGTTTAACCCTAAACCCGATGTGAATTTAATGCATAAACGAGGTGACCGTATGATAATTGCAAGTTATAAATATAACCCAATTGACTTTAGCCATATTCTTGGATTACTTGATGACTTAACAACATTTTACAATCTACACAACGAATATATAAACGACAAAACCCAAAGCAAACGTTTCGCCTTAGAAAAGCACGGCGAAGATTTGTTTTTTACCATAAAACACCGTGCGCTTGAAGGAGCAATCACAGGCACAACGGCTCATGAGCTTCGTGAGCATATGGAGGAGTTGCTGTATATTGATTAATTTTGATAAAGGTGATGAATTGCTGAACAAATTTGCAGGTTCGGAAGCAAAAACGACCATTCGGTACGAGAATGAAGTGTACATGATAAAGTACCCCGACCCTATACGTCAAAAGAAGAACCTTCTCAGCTATATGAACAACCAGTATTCGGAACATATCGGCTGTTGCATTTTCCGTGCCTGCGGAATGGAAGCCCAAGAAACTGCTCTTGGGTATTACACAGACTTGAACGGTAAACGGAAAATCGTCGTGGGTTGCAAGGATTTTACGCAAAACGGTGCAACGCTGTATGAATTTGGAAAGTTGGGCAATCAAGTTTTGGTGGAGGGCAAAACCGGCATAACCATCGAAAGCGTAACCGAGGTAATCAACCGAAGCAACATCATCAAAAATAAAGACGAAATATTAGACCGTTTTTGGGATATGTTTGTCGTGGATTGTCTAATCGGTAATTCGGACAGACATTTTGACAACTGGGGTGTGATTGACAATGACGGAGAAATTAAATTTGCCCCTGTGTATGACTGCGGTTCTGCCCTGTCTGCGCTAGTTGATGATGATAAAATGGCACTTCTGTTGACTGATCCCGTGGACTTTAAGAATCAAGAATATAATCGTGTATCATGTTATTATATGAATAACAAAAAGGTTTATTATCACGATATATTTTCCAATCCGCCGGAAGCCTTGGCAAGTGCAATATTGCGAATTGCCCCTAAAATTGACATGGACGAAATACATGGCATTATTGATTCAACACCCTGCATTTCTGATGTTCGCAAGGACTATTTGAAAAAAGCATTGGATTTGCGGTTTAATGAAATTATTATTCCTGCGTTAAAAAGAATTAAACGGTAACCTATATGGAAAGCGCATCCGGGGGATGAAGAAATAAACCCCTATACCCCTTTTCCACACAGGGAAAAAACGTAAACAACGGGCATTCCGAACCTCCGCAAGACTCAAAAACCCTGTGAAATCAAATCTCACAGGGTTTTTGGGGGTTGTAAATTTGATAAATTTAATCGTTTATTTACGATTTCAAACTTATATTTTTGGTAAACAATCACATATTACTGTCGATAATCTTATCCACGGGACCTAAGCCGATGGTGTTTTGTTTTAATGCCTTAAAACCTAAGGTAAGGAGTATGATCATTTCCGTAATGCGCAGGATTGTTTGGCATATGCTGATTACACGGTGCACTTCAACCAAGTTGACGTTTTGATTGAATAAAAACGCGACATTATTAACCAAACCCGTTGAATTATGGAGTAAATGATTTAACAATCCGAGCAACGAAGATAAGACCGCAAACGCGATTACAACGCCCACTGCCCGCACTGCCGCTTTCTTAAGCCACGCGTCTTCTTCCGCAAAGAACACATAAAGAACCGCTAGCACCAACGGCGTCGGCCCGATTAACCCGATAAAATATAACGCTGCCGCAAAAAGACCAACGGATATACCGATTTTTGTTTTTTGCATGTTTATACCTCCCTCCATTGCGGCATTATAGAGGTAGGGGAACATAGCGTCAAGCGTAATGCCCTTATTTGCCCGTCATTTTGTTCTTCATTTGACCCTTTCCAGCATGAGCAGCCGATTGTATCCCGCAATTTTTTTATTGATAATACGCTGCAAAACCCTTTCGGCTTCCGCGTCGGTGAAGGTATACAGCAAACCGGATAAAACATCGATTGCCTTATTCTCTTCTGTAAGGGCCAACGTTAGGGACTTTTCATAGGATAGCCGGGTATTGATTTCCGTTTCGTTCGGCGTAAAGGAGCGATTGAAATACCGAGCCAACATCGCATTATATTGTTCGGTTTGGGCCCTGCATTCCATCGAAAGCGCGGTAAATATCCCTTCTGCTTCCCCGTTTTCGGCGGTTTTGGCCATATGGGTATAAAATATTTGCGCGTTTCGGCTGTTTTGTAACAAACCCTCTATTATAACGGCCGCTTCCAAGGGTATTCCCGTCGATTGGGTTTGCGGTTGAACCGGCGGCAGTGGCGCCGGCGGGGACGGCATCGGTGTCGGTTTCGGTGAAGGTTGCTGCGCCGGTAAATGTCCTTTTTCACGCAGTAATTTCAACGTTTGTTCATCCAACGGTTCGTAGTGCACGCCGTCGGGTAGATTTTTATTGATACGCGAGAATTGCTCCACGGCGCGTTCGGGGGATGGCTTGACTTCCTCCGGTTGAGGTATTTGATTATACGGTATGCGATTTTTTTGCGGTTGTTGCGGTTGGTTCATTTGCGGCATTTGCGGCATTCGTTGCCCCGCCATGTTTACGGAATGAGGGCTTAAAGGATTTTGCCGATGCGCTAAGGGATTAACCGTGCGTTGCCTGCCCTGCGCGGGATTTTTATTTTCCCCTTCCGGTTCCAACGGGAAAAAACGCATGGCGGATTCCCGTTGTTCCGTTTCCTCCGCTGGTTCATATACATACGGCTCCTCGCGTAAGCGCATCATTCGGCGAGCGAAAAGCGGACTCGGCGGCCGGCTCGAAAATGGCATATTGTCCCTCCAATCAAACATATCAAACCCATGATATGAAATCCGATAATTTTTTGTGAAAAAGGTTGACACATCCCCTTCCCTTTCATATAATGCACCGTGCGCGACAAACGGCCCGTTGGTCAAACGGCTAAGACACGGCCCTTTCACGGCTGAGATAAGGGTTCGATTCCCTTACGGGTCAAGCAAAAAGAAACCCGCATACATTTGCGGGTTTTCTCATAAAACGGTGCCATGGCCAAGCGGTAAGGCATTGGACTGCAACTCCATTACCCCCGGTTCAAATCCGGGTGGCACCTGATGCGATCCCCCCCCTCATAACCTTTTACAGGTTTTACGGGGGGTTCGTTTTTCTTTACATTTTATGCAATTAATACTATAATTTCGCGCGGGAGCGTGAACGTCTTGGATAAAATGCTGAAAGTATTGCTGGTAGCGGCGGAAGTGGCACCCTATTCACAATCGGGCGGACTGGGCGACGTCGCAGGATCGCTTCCCAAAGCGCTGCGGACGGCCGGGGTGGACATGCGTGTCGTCTTACCTAAATACAAAACCATCCGACCCGAATTACTCACGGACGCCCACCATGTCGGTAATTTTATGGTACACCTTTCTTGGCGCGCGCAGGAAGCAAATATATTCGCGATAAACGAACACGGCGACGGCGATTCCACTTATTTGATCGAAAACGATTATTATTTCGCCCGCGATACCTTCTACGGGTATGGGGACGACTTCGAACGCTTCGCTTTTTTCTCGAAGGCTGCGATCGAAATGCTGGGGGTTATCGGCTTCCAAGCGGATATTATTCATTTCAACGATTGGCATACAGGCCTCGGACCCACGTATTTACGTGATGTGTACCGGGGCTTTACCTTTTATAAAGACATAAAAAGTATTATCACGATACACAATTTGCATTACCAAGGCGTATTCGGCCGCGATGTCCTTTGGAACGTAGGGCTCAACGACGGTTATTTTACCGGAGGCGATTTGGAATTCTTCGGTAACATCAGCTTCCTGAAAGCGGGTATATTACACGCCGACGCCGTCACTACCGTAAGCAGGACCTACGCGGGTGAAATCCAAACACCCGCCTACGGCTACGGCATGGATGGGCTGCTGCGCAAACGCGGGCAGGAGCATAGCCGCCTGTTCGGCATCACCAACGGCATCGACGATTCGAAATATAACCCCGCAACGGATCCGCGCATTTTCGTGAATTTTACGATCGGGGAAATGGACAAGAAACGCGCCAACAAACACGCTTTGCAACAATATTTAAACCTTCCCGTAGGCAACATGCCCGTTATCAGCATTATTTCGCGCTTGGTGGAGCAAAAGGGATTAGATATCGTCGCCATCATCTTGGAAGAATTGATGAATATGGACATCCAACTCGTCGTATTGGGTACGGGTGAAGGGCGATACGAAAACCTGTTCCGCAATTTCGCCATGCGATATCCGCATAAGGTTTCCGCGTGCATCATGTATGAAGGCACGTTGGCGCAACGGATTTACGCAGGGGCCGATATTTTCCTTATGCCGTCTGTGTACGAGCCATGCGGATTGGGGCAGCTCTTCGCCATGCGCTACGGGACCATCCCCGTCGTACGCAAGACGGGCGGATTAGCCGATACGGTGGAGCATTTCAACCCCGCGACGGGGACGGGTAACGGCTTCGTTTTCGAGGACTTCGTAGCCAGCGGCCTGATGTGGGCAATGCGCGAAGCGTTATCCCTGTACGGTTCTCAGGAATGGGATACATTGGTTAAGAATGCCATGAGCAACGATTTTTCATGGCAAGCCGTCGCCGGTGAATATATCGATATGTATAACCAAGTAAAAGCCCTCTAGTTATCCACGTATAATCCAAACCCCACCCCCATATACATGTCTTTATAGAATATGTATACGGGGGTTTCTTAATGAAGATAAGTAATGGCATAAAAATCGCGGCGGTGTATGCATCGGTATTCCTCGGCGCGGGGTTCGCAAGCGGGCAGGAGCTATTACGTTATTTCGTGGGGTTCGGGCCGTTGGGTGCAGTGGGATTGGTCATAGCGGGCGTGCTGTTCGCGCTCACGGGTTGGTCGGTTCTAGTAATATGCCGCCGCGAAGGGGTCTATACCTACAGCGGTTTAATGAAACATTTACTGGGCAAGCGTTTAGGTATCGCTACGGAATGGTTGGTAGCTGCGTTTTTGTTTTGCCTGTTCGTTGCGATGTTGGCGGGAGCGGGGGCCGTTTCGCGGCAGGCTTTCGGTATACCCTTTACGGTTGGTGCGGGTATCGTGGGCTTGGCCGTATTCCTTGTCCTGCTTTTCGATTTGGACGGCATCGTTAAGATTAATGTTTTCCTTGCGCCGTTGATGATATTTGGCGGCTTCTTTGTGGGTTTGTATTCATTCCTCGCCGCGTCGCGCCCCGCCTTCGCCATGTTCGGCAGCTTGCCTTCGAGCTGGGTTACGGCGGCGGTCGTTTACGCTTCGTACAACCTCGTGACGGGTATACCCGTGCTTGCCGCCACTTCACGGCTTGCGACGAAAAAATCCGACGCCGCGTGGGGCGGGATATTGGGTGGCGGCGTGATCACGCTGCTCGGGCTTTCGCTTGCGTTGCCACTGTTTTTGTATTACACGGATGTGGTCAACATCGAAATCCCTCTTTTATCGATCGTCGTCAACTACGGTACGTTCTTCAGCCTGCTGTACCTCGGCGTTTTGATCAGCGCACTCTTGACCACTGCCGCGTGTAACGGTTTCGCGGTATTGCAATGGCTGCATTCGCATTCCGGCGGACGGCTCAGCAATAAAAAAACAGCCGCCGCATTGTTATGCTTAGCGGGTGTAGGGGCTTCGCACATCGGCTTTTCGCGGATCGTGGCGTATGTATATCCCGTGTTCGGTTTGTTGGGATTGTTTATGATCGTGATTATTTTACTAAACGGGTTGGGAAGAAAAGAGAACTTGAATTCGCAATAAAAACTTGCGCCCCGTTTTAGGCTGTGCTATACTCCCCCTCGCGCGTACGCGAAGTGTGCGAATAGCTCAGCTGGATAGAGCGTCTGACTACGGATCAGAAGGTCGAGGGTTCAAATCCTTTTTCGCACAAACAAACCCCGAGAAATCAACATTCTCGGGGTTTTGTAATTCAAGGAAAAAATGAATTTAACACTATTTAAACACTTGGGTAAGATTGGAAAGACTAGCGAGAAGTTTACTGGTATCGGCATCGGAGAATGGAGCCTCTTTAAGATTATACTTGTCAAGCATATATCCAAAATAAGAATCAATTTCATCAGCCATGTCTTTAAGTGCAGGGTCAATCCCGCGAATGCTTAAAATAAAAAATTGCATTATACCTTGAAGTTGGAAGCGCATCATGGCGGCTTCATCGACATTCATATCTAAAAATGAATTTGTCAATTTGGAAGCTAGCGGCTTAAGGGTATCAATTCCATCGCTAACCATATCATCAACGTTTAATAAATATGTCACGGGAACTTCAAGGGCTTTAGCAATCTTTGTTGCCATTTCAAACTTTGGTTTAATCTTGTCACTTTCGTACTTGCGTAAATAAGAATCACTAATACCACATAAATGGCCTAATGCAGTTTGCGTTAAGCCTTTTTTGGTTCTAGCGAGTTTTATTTTTTCACCGATTGACATACGGAAACCCCCTTTTATACGTGAAGAATAGCACAGAAAAATAAAAAAGTAAAATAGGCCTAAAAGGTATTGACAGGATTATTGTGGTCTATATAATAGCACCATATAAGCACATATTAATGCTGTATGCAAAAGGAGGTGAACCCATGCAAAAGCAGAAAAGATTTATACCTGTGTCCGAATATCAACGTGTCAGCGGTTTAAGTTATAAAACCGTGATGAACATGATACGAACCAATCAAGTGCCGCACATTGTAACCGAAAGCGGCCAGTATCGCATTGACAATCAACCAAACGGCGCAGGTAACATCGAAGTGATGAATATAGTTGAGGAATCGCATCGACTCGTAAAAGCGTTATGCAAGCAATTTAACGTAGCGGTGTAAGAAGGAGGATCGTCATGCAAAAAGAAAGAGAAAAAGTATTGAAAGCATTAAACGAACTAACAGAAGATGAAGCAAAAGAAGTGTTGAAAATGCTAATAAAGTGGATGGAGGAAGGAATGATGGATGGAAAAAAATAAAAGAAAGCCGACCTACCTAAACACCACAGCCATTATGGAACGTTGGGGTTGCGATTACGGAACAGCCCTCGCTTTCATGCATCGAAGAGGAAGTGGAGCAATAAAACCGGCAGGGCGACTCTTAATTAATGAAAGTGAGGTAGAAGAATACGAACAGGCGAAAAGGGTAAGACCTGCGGAAAACCGATATACAGCATCCCCAGCAGGGATGCGGGGAGACCGCAGGCCGAAAGAAGCCTAAAGCAACCGCACTCGTCAAGGTCGCTTCCTTGAACACCCTTTTGCGTTCACCGCGCAGTTAAACGTCCGTCCGTTGGAAGGCCGAAGGGCCGCTAACCGTGAAACCCATTAATAACGCCAACATATTGACAAGCGAAAGCGCGTAGAGTCCAGACCAGTAGCCATGAATAGGGTTTTAGGTGCCGGAACCAGCATAGTTGGGAAAGAAAGCGAAAGGGAGGCTCCGCGGGGAGCCCTTGGGCTCCGTGGAGCCGTCATTTGTTAAGTGGATGGTTATGCGGTTATTTTTGCTTTAACGATGATTCCTATGATTTTGAAGGATAACCACATGGAGCCAACAAACAGACCCCCGCGCGCGCATCCCACGGGCGGGTTCGCGCTCTTTGCGAACTCGGGCGTGCTAGAAAATCTTAAGGAGCGTAGTTTGCTCCTTTAGATTTTCTTGCGGGTACGGCAAGGATGCGCGCGCGGGAATACCGAACGATATCACTTATTCTTTATTAACTTGATTATATGGATACATTACGCCGTTTTACCACTACATGAAAAGAGGTGAATACATGAACGAAACCGAAAAGAAAGTAACCATAACCAAAGTACATAACCCTGTACCCGTTGAAAAATACTGGAAAGCAAGGGTAACGGAAATGAACCATATCGTGGAAATCATGACGATGGCACGTGAACCCATCGGGCAAACATACGTAAAAATGCTACCCAATAATCAATACATGCTTCTTGAAACTGGTGAAATCCGCGATTGTAAAAACAGCGAACATCGTGGGGAGTCAATCCAAAGCACCAAGCGGTCATTGAGGAAAATGAGACAAATCATAAACAACAATTTTACAGGTGCACCGAACGAATTGTTCATAACTCTCACATACGCAGATAACATGACGGACGTAAAGAGGTTGTATCGGGACTTCGAAGTATTCATAAAAAGATTTAAACGAAAATACGAGGATTTCGATTATATAAACATTGTGGAGCCTCAAGGGCGCGGAGCGTGGCATTGTCATGTGTTGCTTAGGTTAAATACTGCGGAAAAAGCATATATCAACAACAATGACGTTATCGCTCCCATGTGGGGCCACGGCTTCACAAAAACGACGAACCTCACGGAAGTGGACAATATCGGGGCATACCTTACGGCGTATTTGTCGGACATGGAAATAACGAACGATACACATGAAGTTGTACTTGAAAATATCGGGAACCATACGACGGTCGTAGAAAAGGTAATTAAGGAAAACGGGCAATCGGTGAAAAAGCGAATCCTAAAAGGCGGTCGCTTGTGCATGTACCCGCCGAGTATGAACCTGTACCGCTGTAGTCGGGGGATAATTAAGCCAGATGTCGAGGTTATGGAATATTGGGAAGCTAAAACGATTGTCGGGAATGTTTCACCCGATTACCAAAAGCAAATTGCGATTGCTGTGAATGACCAACCTATCAACGCTATCACATATGAGCAATATAACCTTAAACGGGTTAAACATAACATAAGGAGCGATAAGGATGGCAAAGAAAACAAACACGATTATTAACGGCTTAAACTACTTCCGTGTGACCGCCACAGTCGGTAAGGATGCCGACGGCATTCCCATCCGCAAGCAATTCTATGGTGAAAGCAAAAAAGAGGCCGAAGCAAAACGGGACGAATACATGGCGAACATTAACAAGGGCCTTGCTGTGAATTATGACAAGGCTTTATTCGGACGGGTATTCAAAGAATGGTTTGAAAACGTCTTAAAGCCATCTGTAACACATTCCACGTACACACGGTATGAAATAGACTATAGGCGCCGAATTGTCGATTGTGGGTTATCACAGATGCGTATGACGGAAATACGTGCGGGTAACATACAAGCGTTATATAATACGCTCATCGAAACAAACACAGCAAAAACGGTTCGTGCTGTCCATAAATTATTAATGCAATTTTTTATATACTGCTTAAAAACGGATGTAATTATAAAGAACCCATTGTATGCTGTTGAATTGCCGAAGGTAGATAATAAAACGAAAATAAATACAGCATTATCGGATGATGATATAAATAAATTACAAAAGGCTGTATATGACAACATAAATAACTTCATATACGTGTTTGCGATATTCAGCGGATTGCGAGAAGGTGAAATCCTCGCTTTAACGCACAAAGACGTAGATTTGGATAGCGGAACAATCCATGTGAATAAATCCGTTAAGTATTTAACCATTGACGGCGTGTATAAACCTGTTTTAAGCAGTACCAAAACAATAAACGGAGTGCGTAATGTTCCAATTTTAGATTCAATCAAGCATCACATGGAAGCGTATAAGAAACATGAAGAGGAAAAACATAATCGGCTTGGGATACCATTTACGCAAGACAATATATTATTTTCATCATGTGTGGGAACATACAGGGATTCACGCAGTCTGTTAAGGATGTTCAATAAAACATGTAAAAAATATGGGGTAGAGAGATATACAATTCATTCACTAAGACATACGTTTTGCACGATTTTAGCAAAGAAAGGCGTACACTTAAAAACGGCATCGGTTTTAATGGGACATAGCGATATAAGTATCACAGCAAGGATATATACGAGTGTAGACGATGCCGAAAAACGTAAAGGCATCGAGCGTTTATCGGAGTATTTCACATGATAAAATTAACACTATTTTAACACACAAGTAAACGATAAGGGGGTAAAAGGATAAAAAGCAAAATCACCAAACCCGCATAAACACAGGCTTTTTAGGGTGTATGACGAACAAAAAAACGCATAAGACGTGTCAGAAGGTCGAGGGTTCAAATCCTTTTTCGCACAATCTTATAACACCCGTATTTCGGCTATTCCGATGTGCGGGTGTTTTTTATTTCCTTCTTAGGCAAACATGCCGCCACCAGCACATTCCCCATCGACAGTGCCGCTGCTATGTAAAAGACGTACTGCGGGCCCCACGCCGCCCAAGCCAACCCGCCCAAGAGTGCGCCAACGATGGAAATTACATGGTCGATGCTCATACCGGTGGAAAGTGTGGGAGAGATTTCCGACGGGTCGAGCGCGATGGTACGGAGGTACAGGGTGCGTATCATGCCTAGCTGCATGGTCATGCGGTCGAAGATGAACAGGATATAAACGAGGATTACGGGTATGCCGACTACGGCAAGCATACCCGACGATAATCCGCCGCTCACCACGCCGAACGCAACATAAATAAAAATGAATGAAAATCCTTCCACAAACATCATCGTCCTTACGCCCCATCGGTCAGCAAGCCGTCCCGCCATCGGGATAAAAAAGATACCCAAAAAGGACCCGATCATACCCAGTATGGCCATCGTATCGGCTTGGCGCAAAAGGATTTCGATCAATACCCATGGTCCGAACACACCCGCGATTTGTTTGTGCGCGCCGTGCAAGGAAGCGAGGATATAATAGAATTTATATTCCCTGCGAAAAAGGAACCTACCCTTACCCGTGTTGATCGGCGGGTCGCCGATGAGTTTACGTATTTTTAATAATATAAATACGACGCCTACGAAGAAAAGCGTGGCGATGAGGAAAATATGTACGACCCTGCCTTCAAAATGGAATATCCCCGAACGGAATCCGAAAAAAATAATGATGCCCACGACGAACGCCGTCGCCGTCCGTACGGAATTGACGACACCGAACTTTTGCCCCGTATTTTCGGAGCCGATGATCTTCAGCGATATACTGTCCTTCAACGGCATGTACAGGTGCATCCCCATCGAATTGACGAACAGAAAAATGAGCATAATCGAAAACGGCGGGGTAAACACACCCAAGAGGACAAGCCCTATGATAGAAAGTATTTGCGCGACGATGGCCAGTCGTATCTCGCCCATAAACGCAAACAATGAGATGATTACCACGGCGATCAAACCGGGGATCTCCCGCGGGAATTCGATGAAACCGCGTTGCGCGGCGGAAACATCATATACCTCGAAATAGAAATTACTGTATAAGCCTTCGGACAGCCCTCCTGCCAGTGCGGTCAACGCGATGGCAATGAGGAGTAATCCGAAGGCTTTTTTTTGCGTTTTTGTATCCATGTAAGCTACCCCTCTGCGACTTTTTTGTGTTTGTCAGCGGTGCGGCGGTGATGCTCCAGCTGCGATTGTACGGCGGGTTTCCCTCGACGGCTCGGCTTGGCGTATGTGCCGTCGGGTTGCATTTCGCGCCGTTTCACGTTGTCGGAGAGGGATAATTCGAGTTGCTCGGCGAGTTCTTCTTGCAAATCGGGGTCTTCTATGGGAAACAAAACCTCCACGCGACGGTCAAGGTTGCGCGGCATCCAGTCCGCGCTGGAAAGGAACGCGCGCCGTCGTTGCGCCGGGCCGAATATATATAACCGATTATGTTCCAAGTAACGGTCCACGATGCTTGAAACGGTTATATTGTCGCTTATACCGGGGCTTCGCGCACGCAAACAGCACATTCCGCGCACCAGCAAGCGGATCCTTACCCCCGCCTGCGAAGCGCGGTACAAGGCTTGGATCATTTCGATGTCGGTCAGCGCGTTCATCTTAGCCATGATTTCGGCGGGGCTGCCCGCTTCCGCATGTGCAATTTCATTTTCGATGAGCCGTAATAACGCAGATCGCAATGTCGAGGGCGCGACGGCGAATTTCTGCCATTCCGTCGTTTTCGTATAACCCGTCAACACGTTAAACAACATGGAAGCATCTTGGCCAAAGGTTTCGCGGCAGGTGAAAAAGCCCGTATCGGTGTAAAGTCTGGCGGTCGATTCGTTATAATTACCTGTGGAAAGGTGCATGTATCGGCGGATGCCGTCGTCCTCACGGCGAACGACGAGACAGCATTTGCAATGCGTTTTAAGTCCGATCAATCCGTATACGACGTGCACGCCCGTCTTCACCAAATGACGTGCCCAGTTGATGTTGTTCTCTTCGTCGAAGCGTGCCTTTACTTCCAACAAAACCGTTACCTGCTTGCCGTTTTCCGCCGCCTGTATCAACGCGTCGATGATCGGCGATTTGCCGCTGATACGGTATAGTGTTTGTTTAATCGCAAGCACACGTTCGTCGTTTGCGGCTTCCTGCACGAATCGCACCACACAATCGAAGTTCATATACGGGTGATGCACCAGCACATCCCTTTTTTTGATAACATCAAACATACATTCATCCGCAGGGAAATCGGGTGAAGGCTTCGGTGAAATCGGCGTATTGCGCAAATAGGCGAAGTCGGGGTTCTGCGCGAAGGGCATCCACGCGGTCAAATCCAACGGGCCGTTGATTTCGAATATTTTTTCAGGCGTTAATCCGAGCGTTTTTACGAGCAGTTCCATCGCGGCTTTGCTCAAACCCTTTTTCGCATTAACGATCTCCACGCGTACGGGGTCGCCCCAACGGCGGTCGCGTATCGAGCGCGCCAGTTCGAGGAGCAGATCGTCCGCCACTTCCTCGTCGATGGATAAATCGGAATTGCGTGTTACTCGGAACAACGCGGTATGTGTCACTTCATACCCCAAAAATAAACGGTCGATATGTGCGAGGATGATTTCCTCCAATAATATATAACGGTGGTGCCCGGGCAGGGTATATATCCGCGGTACGATCGTCGGCACCTGCACCACGGCGTAACGTAAGCCGCCCGTCCGTTCCTCCAAAATACGCCAACGACCGTCCTCGTCATCCCATTCCACGGTACGTACGGGGATGGCGGCGCCGTCCCTGCCCAATTCGATAAACAGGTTTACCGTTCGGTTGTTTAGCGTTGGGAACGGTCGGCTTTGGTCGATGGCCATCGGCGTGAGAATTTGATACAACTCCTCGTGGAAATACGTATCTACGCAGTTACGTTGCTTTTCGTCCAATTGCTGATACGTTAGCAACGTTATGCCTTCCTTTTCCATCGCGGGTAACAGGCTGCGGGTAAAACAATTGTATTGTTTGGCAAGCATAACGCTTACGCGTTTGTGTATGGCGGAAAGCTGCGCCGCAGGGGTAAGCCCCGTTACGTCCGGCCGTTCGCCGTGCCAAAGGGGAGGCACGCGCACCATGAAGAATTCATCCAAATTGGACGCGCTGATGGCCAAAAATTTTAAACGCTCTATCAGGGGATTCGTTTTATCCTGCGCTTCTTCCAACACGCGCTCATTAAATTCCAACCAGCTTTGTTCGCGGTTGAAAAAAAGGCCCGTTTGCTCCATCATGTTTTCCTCACCTTTAAATGCGCCTTAAGCCCGAATACTTCCGAAAAGAATTGTCCTTTTTCGCCGAACGCCCATTGCTCGAGGGCGGCGTTGGATTGCGTATGGACGGTAATAACCAACTCGCCTTCAAACAACTTAGCTTCGATTTGCGAAAATTTTTGCAAATAGCTGCGGTCAAGCGCGTCGGCTAATTTTAATAACGCCGCCAGCTTTGATACGCGTACCTTCTTCCCCCGGTCCAGCGCCGCATAACAAGGGTCATGTTCACCGGGCGTAAGCAGTGAATGGTAACGGCAAATCAATGCGACGATTTCCGTTTCCCCTGCCCCAAGGCCGACGATATCCGACGCCCGCACAATATTGTAGGAATGGATGTGATGATCACGGTTGTTTACGTATTCACCCGCCTCGTGAAGCATGGCGGCGGCGGCCAGCAATTGTTTGTCGCGGTTTCCCAATCCATGGAGTTTCTTTAATTTATCGAATACCGCCAGCGCTTGGTCGCATACTTGGTTACCGTGAGCGATATCGCAATGATAACGTTCCGCCAACAAACGCACCGAGAGCTTCGTACTCTTTGTCAACCATTTTTCAAGCGCGGTAAATCGTTTGGGGTGCAACATATCAAACAGCACCGCATCGCAAGGCAGCATAAGTGACGCGGTCAGCGTTTTCGCCTGCGTCAACGATAAAAGATTTTGCAAAACAGACGCGACAGGCATCAATGAATCGGCTTTTTCAATCGATAAATCAAAGTCGGAAGCGATGCGTTCGGGGGTTTTATACTTAATTTTTTCACACAAATCCAACAAACGTTCCTTCGGCAACGTAAAAAGGGGCGAATGGGAATCCGCCCTCGTCAATTTTGCGATCATATCGATTTCCTGTCCGCACACGATAAAATGCGCGACCCCTTCGGGGATCCCCGTTTTAACCTGCTGTATGAAACCCGTTAAATATTCTTCAAGCAGACGATGGAATTCCCGCGTGTATTCCTGTAATTGCCCGAATAATTCCCATATACGTAAACTGCCGACGGGGATATTCCATTTTCGCGGTATCCTGCCGTCCTTCAACAGGCTTACACCAATGTTACCCGTACCGATGTAAACCATCAATGCGCTTTGCTTAAGGTTTTCATCGGCGTAATGCGAAAGCAATTTATAGATATGGCGCTTTTCATCCGCTTCGTCCATTACCTCCACGGTTACGCCGGTTTTTATTTTGATTTGATCCAAGATATAATTGATATTGGTTGCTTCCCGGGCCGCGGTGCTGGCTACGGTGCGTAACTGCCGTATGCCGTATCCCTTCGCCTCCACTAAAAAATTATTGATGATATCGCAGGCTTTGTCCACTTTGTCAAACCGCATCTTACCCACGTGGAAGGTATCATGACCCAAACTTAACGGGTAATGAAGGCTTTCCAAATATTTTACGCCTTCGCGTTCTCCGTCGGTTAACGCTTGCGCGATGTGCAGGCGCAATTCGTTGGATCCGATGTCGATCACGGCAGCGGTCGGGATCTTCTTGGCTTTATTTAACATAGCTACCCCGCTGCGGTTCTCCTCGGTGGCCGCTTCCGTACGCTTTGCTTCCTGTAAATAGGTTGCCTGTTTTCATTAAGCACCAACGTCGGCGGCGAATTGGATTCGACCGTCTCCCGCGTGACGATACAACGCTCCACCATTCCGTTGGATGGTACATCGAACATGATGTCGGTTAATATCCCTTCCACGATGGCGCGTAGTCCGCGTGCGCCCGTTTCGCGTTCGAGTGCCTTTTGCGCGATGGCACGCAAGGCTTCTTCTTCGAATTCGAGGTAAACGTTGTCCAGTTCCAACAGATATTCGTATTGTTTGGTGAGGGCATTCTTCGGCTGGCTCAGTATTGTGACCAATGCGTCTTCGTCAAGGTTGTTGAGTGTTACGACCACGGGCAAACGGCCGATCATTTCCGGGATAAGCCCGTATTTATGCAAATCTCTCGGTTGCACATATTGAAGTACATCTTCGTTGATTTTTTCGGCTTTCGTTTTTACTTCCGAACCGAAGCCGATAACTTTTTTATTCAAGCGTTGTTCGATGACTTTGTCCAGCCCGCTGAACGCGCCGCCGCAGATGAATAGGATATTCGTCGTATCGATTTGGATAAAATCTTGGTGCGGATGCTTTCGTCCGCCTTGGGGCGGTACGGAAGCCAGCGTACCCTCCAGTATTTTGAGCAACGCTTGTTGCACGCCCTCACCGCTGACATCCCGCGTAATGGAGGGATTGTCCGACTTGCGTGCGATTTTATCCAATTCGTCAATGTAGATGATTCCTTGTTGGGCACGCTCAATATCAAAATCCGCCGCTTGTATTAATTTAAGTAAAATATTTTCTACGTCTTCACCTACGTAACCCGCTTCGGTTAAGCTGGTGGCGTCGGCTATTGCGATGGGTACCTGTAAAAAACGCGCCAGCGATTGCGCGAGTAACGTCTTCCCTACCCCTGTCGGACCGATGAGTAAGACATTACTCTTTTGCACCTCAACGTCCGCGCCGCCCATTTGTTCTGTAGCGATACGCTTGTAATGGTTGTACACCGCCACGCTCAACGCCACTTTGGCTCTGTCTTGGCCGATCACATATTCGTCGAGAAAGGCTTTTATTTCCCTTGGTTTGGGTAAGGAGAACGATTCCGTGAATGCGGGGCTGTCCCCTACTTTTTCATCAATCGTAGCCACGCACAATTCCACGCATTCGTCGCAAATCCACACGCCGGGACCGGCGATGACGAGCCCCACTTCCTCGGGATGTTTTCCGCAGAAGGAGCAACGCCCCCTGTCGTTATCGAACCTTCCGGGCATTATTTTTTACCCCCCGGCATAATAATTTTATCGATGAGGCCGTATTCGAGGGCTTCTTGCGCGGTCATAAAATTGTCACGGTCGGAATCCTGCGTTACCCTTTCGATGGTTTGACCGGCATTTTCGGCAATAATTCGGTTTAATTTTTCCTTTAGCTTAGCCATACGGTCCGCATAGATAAGGAAGTCTGTAGCTTGGCTGCGCCCGATCCCGCCCGTCGGTTGATGGATCATAATTTCGGAATTGGGCAAAGCCGAACGTTTACCCTTCGCGCCGCCCGCCAGTAAAAAAGCTCCCATGCTGGCGGCCATACCTACGCATATAGTAGCCACATCACATTTAATCAGATTCATCGTATCGTAAATAGCCATACCCGCCGTCGTAGAGCCGCCGGGACTGTTGATGTATAAATTAACGTCTTTATCGGGGTCTTCGGATTCCAAGAAAAGTAATTGAGCAATCGTCAGGCTGGCTGTGACCTCCGTTATTTCTTCGCCGATAAAGATGATCCTGTCCTTTAACAGACGGGAATAGATATCGTAGGAACGTTCCCCCCGATTGGTTTGCTCGACGACTATCGGTACAAGTGCCATGTATATATCCTCCTGTTATAACTTCGGAACAAATTGTACCGAAGATCATTTATCACAACTTTATTCAATTTGCAAAAAATGTTATTCCTTGCTTTTTTTGGGTTTTGCTTTTGGCTTTGCTTTGGGTTTTTCTTCGGGCTCCGCGTCGATTACGTCGCCTTCAATAATCGGAAACGGTTCTTCCGTGGCGATTGCTTTTTCCAATACGAAATCCAATGCTTTTTCGTTGCGGAATGATCGCATAAGGTCTGCCTTACGGCGCGGGTTCATGGTTTCGATAAACTTTGTAAGCTCATCATCTTTCATACCCGACATTTCGCCGAACTTTTCCGTGAATTCTTCTATGGTTAGTTCAATATTTTCTTTATCGGCGACCGAACCTAACGCGAGCGAAGAATCTACTTCCAGTTTGGCTTGTCCTTGCCATCCGGCTTTTAGCTGCGCTTCCGTTATACCCGAAAAACGCAAATAATTTTCAAAATCCATGCCTTGCGCTTCTACTTGGCGGCGGTAGCTGTCCAACATATCCTCGACGCGCCCTTTGTACATCACATCCGGGATATTTGCCGTGACCAGCTTAGCCAATTGTTGCATGATATGCGTACGCTTGCTGTTATCAAGGTTAGCTTCTTTATTCTTACGGATTTTTTCGGTGATGTCGGCACGGTATTCCGCCAGCGTATTAAACTCGGAAATATCTTGTGCGAAATCGTCGTCCAGTTCGGGTAATTCCTTCGCCTTCACGTCCACGATTTCCACTTCGAACAAAGCCGCTTTGCCCGCCAAATCGGTATGACCGTAATCCTCGGGGAAGGTCACGTTTACCTTCACGTCGTCACCCGTTTTTGCCCCAATCAACTGTTCTTCAAAGCCCGGTATAAAACGCCCGGAGCCCAGCGTAAGGTCCACCAATTCGCCTTTGCCGCCTTCAAACGGTACGCCGTCCACATAACCGATAAAGTTGATGTTCACGATGTCTTGGAGTTCGGCGGCTTTGTCCACGGAAACCTGACGGGCGTTCTTTTCCTGTTCGGCACGCAACGCGGATTGGATTTCGTCTTCGGTCGGATCCGGCTCCAACATGGGATAGGTAAGGCCGTAATATCCGTCGACCGTGACGGTCGGGCGGGTATATACCTCCGTAAAGAATTGCATGCCCGCGGCTTCGCTTACCTCTCCTAAATTTACATCGGGGCGGTACACGGCATCGATGCCGCTCTTTTCTAGCGCGTAGGTGTACGCGTCTTCCATAATTAAGTTAATGGCGTCTTCGTGGAATACATCCTTGCCGTAATATTGCTCGATGATAACGCGCGGAGCCTTCCCCTTACGAAAACCCGGTATGTTGAAATAACCCTTGTTCTTGTTGTAAACCGTCCGCAGACTTGCCTTAAAGGCCTCCGCGTCCACCTGAACGGTCAGCTTTACTTTGTTCTCTTCCAATTGCTCTTGCGTTACCTGCGTCAAATCCATGTTAATAACGTTCATGCGTTACGCCTCCGACGTTTTGTATAAAATATTTTATTGCAAACCTTTCGGAGTATATCATAGTAAAATTACGATGGGAAGTATCGGACATGGTATAATCAAGCGAAAGGAGCGGATGTTAATGGATTTTTATCCTTTGTTGTTCACACCGATCATTAAGAAGATGATATGGGGGCAGGAAAGTTGGGACATATCCTGCCGCCCGAACGAAATGAGCGTTATTGAAAACGGCCCATACGCGGGGATGGCATTCGACGCGTATCTCGATATGGATCGCACAAAAACCTTGGGGACACGTCTCGCCACTGTGCTGCGTTTCCCGTTATTAATTAAAATAATAACAGCCATCGATACGTTAAGCGTGCAGGTACACCCCGATGACAACTATGTACGCAAGCAAAGCGGCATCGACAATCCATTGTACGATAGCGGTAAAAGTGAAATGTGGTACATCCTGACACCGCCTACGGATGGGAAATTAATTATCGGATTACGCGACGGCGTAACCCGCGAAGCCTTCGCTCAAAACATGAAAAATGAAGGGATAGCGGAAAGCCTTAATTATTTATCCGTAAAAACAGGTGACATGGTCAACATCCCCGCCGGTTTGGTTCATGCCCTTACCCCCGGGACTACACTGGCGGAGATACAACAGAACTCTGACACAACATACCGCATATACGATTACGGGCGTATGGGTGCGGACGGTAAACCGAGGGAGCTGCACATCAACCAAGCGATGGATGTTATCGATTTCGACGGATGTATCCCCAAGGAAGTGACCGATGTTATCACTTGTCCTCATTTCTCCGTCAACAAGTATATATTGGAAGGAACGCGATCGCTGACATCCGACCCCGAAGCATTTGACATACTCATCAACGTATGCGGCGAGGGTTCGGAAACCCCGCTCACCCTAAAATATTCCGGTGGTGAAACGGTATTTCCGCCTCGGCGTTCCGTATTCATTCCGGCGGGATTGGGTGAATATGATTTACTGACGGGTCATCCGGCGGTTTTGTTAAAATGTTCCGTTGCGCACTAAAAAAACATTGGACATTTTAATCAGATTCTGTAATAATCAGCATAATTTTGCAGGAGAGGGATGATTACCTTATGTGGTTCAAGAATTTGAGGATTAAAGCAAAATTAATCCTGAGCTTTGCCGTCGTCATCGCACTTGCCATCGTGTTGGCGGTGTTCGCTTACTTATCGTTGAACACCATTTCCGAAAGCTACCAAAACAAGCTGGAGTATTCGCAGCAGCGCGTGCAGGAAATCTTGCAAATCAGTACTGACGTAATGGATTTACGCAGGCTGAATGCGGTCGTCAGAGCCGACAACGGTAACGTGACCGAGTTGAGCGCGCACAGAAACTACAGCTCAAACATTTACGACGAAATAAACCGCCGTATCGAAACCTATTTGCGCCTAACCAGAAACGACTATGCGTTGACCCCGCAGCAAAGGGACCAGCTCATATCAAAGATGAACAACTTGAACTTTTTACTTTCCGAATACAGGGCCAACCTGCTCGATCGCAATATCGGCTTTGCCATCGCAGGTGACACCGCGGCGATCATCGCCAATAACGCGGCGCAGCAAGCATTGTCCGCCACTCTTGACGAAGCCATAACCGAAATGGAAAATTTCGAAATCGCATTATCCTACGAAATGCGCGACGAAACGGCGACGCAAGCAACCACGTACAGGACGATGTTTGTTGTCATATCCGTTATAATCGTGTTGCTTTCGCTCGTTCTTTCCTTCGTAATAGCGGAAATGATACGCAAGCCGTTAATGCAACTCGTTGATGTGGCGGAAAACGTATCCAAGGGCAACTTGAACGTAAATATCGACACAAAAACACAGGACGAAGTGGGTATGCTTTCGCTCAGCTTCTCCCGCGTGGTGGAAGTTATTAACAACATCGTCCGCGAGTTAGATCTCCTTTCCCAAGCCGATGACGCGGGTAATACCGACGCGAGGATTAATCTTTCGCTGTTTAACGGTGCATATAAATCCGTAGCCACGGACATTAATCGCCTCTACATCGAACTGACGGAAGAAACCATGAGCATATTAAATGTAATCGGCGAGTTCGGCCGCGGTAATTTCGCCGCCGACATACCTAAAAAACCGGGTAAAAAAGCCGCCATGAATACATCCCTCGACGCGGTACGCCACGAAATCAGCTCCATCAGCGACGATATTCAAATGCTGGTGAAAGGTGCCTTGGTGGGCGACCTTACCGTACGGGCAAACGCTACAAAATATATGGGCGAATGGGCGAATATCGTTAAAGGCCTTAACCAACTCATGGAGGAAATTGCCGCACCTATCGCCGAAACAGGCAGCGTGCTGACCCAAGTCGCACAAGGTAGGTTCGACCAACGCATTACCGGTAATTACAAAGGAGAATTCCTCGACCTTAAAAACGCCGTTAACTCAACTATGTCCAACATGGTGTCTTACATCTCCGAAATCTCCGATATCCTCAACGCTTTGGCCAACAACGACCTTAATCAATCCATCAACCGCGAATATGTGGGTGAATTCGCCGCAATCAAAAACGCGATGGTGCACATTATTGACACGCTAAATAAGGTAATCGGTGAAATGTCAACCTCCGCCGAGCAAATCTCCGCGGGCGCCCGGATGATTTCCGACAGCTCGATGGCACTCGCTACGGGCTCAATGACGCAGTCCAACTCCGTAAGCGCGCTTAACAACTCCATCGTACAAATAAACGAAAGCACCGGCCGCAACGCCGACAATGCCAAACACGCCGAAAACCTTTCCGAAGAGTCACGCGAAAATGCCGCCAAGGGCGACGAGGATATGAAGAACATGCTCCAGTCCATGGAAGGCATTAAAGAATCATCCGCTAAAATCACCGCGATCAACAAAACGATCCAGGATATCGCCTTCCAAACCAACCTGCTCGCGCTTAACGCTTCGGTTGAAGCGGCACGCGCCGGTGAACACGGACGCGGCTTTGCCGTCGTAGCCGATGAAGTACGCTCGCTGGCAAACAGGAGCCAAGGCGCGGCAAGGGAAACCACCGTTTTAATCGAGGAATCGATTTCCCGCGTAAACGAAGGCACGAAAACCGCGGAGCAAACCGCCGAGGCGTTGAAGGCAATCGTAAGCAACGTAGCAAAGGTAGCGGATATCATCAAGGGCATTTCCGCAGCGTCCACAGAGCAAGCCGACGCAATCGGCATGGTAACGAAGGAATTGGCGTCGATAACCGATGTAGCGCACCAAACGACCGCGGCGTCCGAAGAAGCGGCGGCGGCGGCACAGGAATTGACCAGCCAATCCGATATGATGCACAGCTTGGCCAGCGTATTTAAAATGAGGAATTAAAGGGGAGGTTATTACATCATGAGAACAGACGGCGGCTACTTCAAGAGAATAAAAAGTTTGTTCCTTCCGTACCAAGCTAACGTGGATGCTATCCACACAGGGATAAACAAGTATGTAGACAAGATTGACATGGAAACAGAACGGTTGGAAAATAGTTATAACAATGACAACATGGCAGAGTTTAACAGCGTGTTGATGAACATCCAACAGATGTTAACAACGGTATGCGCCAAACGGCACGAAGCATACACCGTAACACTTATGCGTTCCTCCAGGAGCGGGAAAAATGAATATTCCAATAAAGTGTTGCAACAAGCCATGGCGGATTTCCTCCTGCTTTCCATTGAAATGCAAAAAGCGCAAAACCTACCCGATTCGGCCTACAAGTCCAACGAAGTAGAAGACGCTGAAGAAGCCGCACGTAACCTAACGGCGATTATCCAATTAATAGACGCGCAGGATTACGACCGGGCCATATCCTTGGCCAGCGATATTTCAAACCGTGGAATAAACCTGATGCAAATCGCCAGCGATTTACAAAAAGGCCATTACACCAACGCGAAGGATAAGGCCACTGTCATGCGGAGCGAATATTCCGACCGCGTATACCGTACGAGTCCAAACGTGAGTACAAAAACCGTACTTGCCGTGGATGACAGGCCCGAAATCCTTACCACCGTCAACGCCGCGCTTTCCGGCCATTATAGGACACTGGGCGCGCCGAGCGGTCGTGTCGCGTTGGATATCACCAGTACGCAAACCATTGGATTGTTCATCCTCGACATCGACATGCCCGAAATGGACGGTTTCCAATTGGCTTCGCAAATCCGCGGAACACGCGACCATAAGGATACGCCCATCATTTTCCTCACAGCCAATTCTTCCCGCGAGCGCATCCAAAAGGCTATACGTTTAGGTATCAGCGATTTCATCGTAAAGCCCGCGTACAACGAAACTTTGCTTTCGAAAGTGAAAAAATATTTGGAATAGGATAAAACCATAACACTTATTTGGGATGCCGCTTTGCAAAACGAAGCGGCATCTTTTTTATTTGTAAAACGCTTCGGCTTGTCATATAATCGTAATATTACCGTTTGAAACGGGGGTGCGGGATATAAAAACGATTTTTATCGTGGATGACAACGATGTCAACCGTATAACGGCCAGAAACGCATTGGACGGTACATACATCCCTTATGCCATACCCTCCGCGGAACAAATGCTTAAGCTGGCGGAAAGAATCACGCCCGATTTAATTTTGCTCGATGTCGAAATGCCTGATATGAATGGTTATGAAGCATTGGAAATCCTTAAACAAAATGAAAAGCTCAGTAAAATCCCCGTCATCTTTCTTACGGGCAAAAACGATCCCGAATCGGAGATGAAGGGTTTTGAATTGGGTGCGGTGGATTTTATTAACAAACCCTTCTCCGCGCCCGTTTTAATTAAACGCATCGAATCCCACCTTGAGAACATACGCCTGATCAACGAAATTAATGATTCCAAAAAGGCTGCGGAAGAAGCCAACATGGCTAAGTCCAAATTCCTCGCTACCATGAGCCACGAAATCCGCACTCCGTTAAACGCCATCATCGGTATCTCCGAAATTGAACTGGAGCGCGAGGATATAAACGGCGATATTAAAAATTCATTTAACCGGATATTCAGTTCCGGACATATGCTCCTTGGGATTATCAATGATATCCTTGACCTGTCCAAGATTGAAACGGGTAAGTTGGAGCTTGTACCCGCAAACTATAAGACAACACATTTGATAAACGACACAATCCACCTCAACGCTATGCGTATTGATGATAAACCCATTGATTTCCGCGTAACTGTGGCGGAGACCCTGCCTCTATACCTTTATGGAGACGAATTGCGTATTAAACAGGTATTGAACAATTTACTTTCCAACGCCATTAAATATACTGATAAAGGAACCGTCACATTTGAAGTGTATTCCCAAGAGCGCGACGATGGGGATATATTCCTTGTATTTACCATAAGCGACACCGGTCAAGGCATGACGCAAGAGCAGTTAAATACGTTGTACGAAGAATATTCGCAATTTAACCGCGACGTTAACCGCGCCACCGAAGGTACGGGGTTGGGGATGAATATCACCAAAAATCTCGTGGATATGATGGACGGTAAAATCATCGGTAAAAGCAAACCCGGCGTGGGGTCTACCTTTACGGTCTACCTGACGCAGAAACCGGTCAGCAATGAAATTCTTGGCGCGGACATAGCTGAAAGTTTGGAAAGTTTTAAGTTCGCCGGGAAGGTGCAGCGCACCAGGATCGACCGCGAATACATGCCTTACGGCCGCGTTTTCGTTATCGATGATGTTGAGGCGAATGTGTTCGTAGCATCCGCATTGCTTAAACCCTACGGCTTACATGTCGATACGGCGGCAAGCGGATACACCGCAGTTAATAAAATCCGTAACGGTTCCGAATACGACATTATATTTATGGACCACATGATGCCGGGAATGGACGGTGTAGAGGCTACGAAGATCATACGCGACATGGGGTACGATAAACCCATCATCGCGTTAACGGCCAACGCCGTCATCGGCCAAATGGAAATATTCATCGAAAACGGCTTTGACGACTTCATTTCAAAACCCATCAACATCCAACAGCTGGACGACATCCTAAACAAACTGATACGTGACAGGAAACCCATCGAAACGGTACGTGCGGCAAGGGCGCAAAAAAAAGCCGATACCCATACCGTAACCGAAAATAGCGTTTCTTCAAAACCATTGGACCTAATCAGAGGGATCGAGGATATACACGCGGACGCCGCGTTGGAGCTTATGGGCGGTAATGCGGACGCCTATGTGCAAACCGTCAGGCTCTTCGCGCGGCTAACCCCCGAAACGTTGGAAAAAACGGATAAATATATCGAAGGGGATGACCTTAAGGCGTTTACCATCGAAATCCACGGCATAAAAGGCGCGATGCGCAACATCGGCGCGAACAAAACGGGAAACCACGCCGCCCGATTGGAAACCGCGGGAATAAGGAACGATATCGGATATATAAAGGAACATTATCCGATTTTCCGAAAGCTGATAAACGTATTGCTTGATGATTTGAAAGAGATATTTACCATAACCGACGCGGGGGAAAAGGAAACAGCCGATTTATCCGCGTTAACGGCAGTTCTTTCAAGGTTAAAGGAATCCTTACAGGAATACGATTGCGTCAGCGTGTTGGAGCTGCTTAAGCCGTATATCGACTTTTCGTACGGCGAAGCCGCGGACGCGCTGTTGCTGGGAATCCGACATGCGCTTGAATCGTTTGATAATAAAAGCGCACTGGAAATCATCAACAAGCTGGAATCCCTGCAGGAAAGCTAAACCACCTTTAACATATGCGCAAAGAAGAATGGTATCCTCGCTTGGGTACCGTTTATTTTTGCTTGCAATAATAATTTGATAGATTTAAGGAAGGGCATGGGGGCCATAACGAGGGGGTTGACTTTCATGAGGTGGCACAGTGCGTTAGTCGTGGCGCACAGATCGTTACAATGGCCGCTGAAATAGACGTTCTTTTTACCGAGGCGTGATACGAGTGATTCCCCCGCTTCCTTGATCGCACATTTGCCCACGACAAGGACGCGTCCTTGGATGGCATCGATGGTTTCATCGGAATGCCCCTTACCCATGACAATGGTGAAGCCACCTTTCCCGCCGTAATCGTACGCCAGTATTTGCAACAGGGTCAGCGGGTTATTTTGGCAACCTTCGCGACAGGTACGTTCGGTGCCTTTGATAATGGTGACGTCCGGCGGGAATTGGGGGTACAAATCCCACGGGAGAGGCTGATTCGGCGGGACGAAATCATCCGCCCCGATAATTTCTATGTCCTCCACGCTTTCCACGCCGTTGCCGTATCCGCGGTCCAAGGCGATTTTTATGTGGCGGGCGTCCTCATCGGGGGTTAAGCCAAAGAGTTTTAATCCCATCAAATCGGCGGCTAATACATTTGTGCTGCCGATAAGCGTTTTAAAAGGAAGAACGCATTTATCTGCGAAAGCCGTTACGGGGTAATGACCGTGGATCGTGCCTTCCACACCCTCGATAAGCGTGAAGTCGGGCCGGATGTGCCCCAACACGTCTGCCAATTTGCTTGCCAAATTATAATTGTGATCGGCGCGGCGGTCGGCGGGCTGGGGGAATGCCCATTGGTTCTTTATGCCCAGCGTGACGCCCGCCATGGAATGGGTCTTGAGTTTGGGTAAATTGATATACAAATTTTCGCTTGCGCGGTCGATGAGGTTACTTGCAACAAATTTTGGGATACGGAAAACGGTTTCGGTATAATCGTTTTCGGCTTCGTTTTTCATTTTATCGTTCTTAAATTTTACTACCTCGTTTTTTTCTTCATCCAGATAAATTTCCCTAACGCCGTATTTCTTACAAACATCGCTGTAACCCGTGAGCGCAAATACCATACGCGTAAAGTTGCTTTGCGTACAGTTTTCGAATAAATAAATATTCCGCGCGCCGTTTTCCTTCCAATATTTGATTACCGCCTCCACCACCTCAACGCGGGTGTGGCTGTAAGGTTTGGAATCGATGGCGTTGGGTTTTATGTAAACGTCACCGCTTGATTTGAGCAGCGCTTTACCGCCCGCCGCGTCTAATATCTCCGCCACGGCGGTGAAGGCTTCTTCTTTCATTTCTTTGGACAGCGGGAGGTATTGCGTAAACGGTTCGGATTGATGGGGGGATTGGAGGCGTTTTACGATAACGGTCGCGGATTTGGCTGACATGGGAAAACCATCCTTTCAATATACGTGTCCGGCAATTGCCATGATGGGGGGATTATACTACAATCAAGTTTATGCGCGATACATTCTTATTCCTGAAAAATCTAAAGGGCAACGCAAAAGTGGCCGTATTGGCACAACCTTTGTGGGGTGTTCCCTTTAATTTGTTTACCCCCTTCGCCACGATTTATATGTTCTACATGGGTGTGACGGATATACAGATCGGGTTGATGCTGGCGATCTCACGTCTCGTACAAGTGGGGTTGGCGTTCTTCGGCGGGGTAGTCACCGATAAATTCGGGCGGAGGCTGACCAACTTCGTGGGCGATTTGATCGGTTGGAGCCTGCCCGCATTGATATGGGCGTTGGCCCGGGATTTCCGCTGGTTTCTGGTCGCCGCCATTGTTAACGGCGTGGTACAGATCACGTCCGTCGCTTGGGAATGCCTGTGGATCGACGACGACGGCGACAACGGCGCGAAGATTACACAGATTTACAACTGGATACATATTTGCGGCGTGTTGGCCGCATTCTTTGTCCCTATTGCGGGCTTCCTGGTGGGGCGTTTCGAGCTTATCCCCGTGGTACGGGGCTTATACGCGTTTGCGGTCGTCAGCATGACGGCGAAGGCGACATTGCTGTACGCTTTTTCACGCGAAACGAAGCGCGGTATGGAGCGTATGGCGGAAACGAAGGGCATACCGTTGATACGCTTGCTGTCGGGTTACCGTGAAGTGTTCGGCACGATCTTCCGTTCCGCCAAAATGCTGCGGGCGTTGGCGTTGCAAGCATTGCAAAACACAACGCTCATGATCGCGTCGACTTTTTTCGCGCTTTACACCACGCAAAACTTAGGTTTAGACGACTCCTTTCTCGCGTATTTTCCTATTTTACGTGCGGTTGTGATGTTGGTTTTCCTGTTCCTGATACAAGGCAGGTTGCTGAAATTTAATCCCCACCGCGTCATGCTGTGCGGTATCGCCGCTTACATAACCGCCAACGCCGTCCTGCTGCTTGCCCCAACCGATAATTGGATATGGATTGCTTTCTATGTATTCGTTGAAGCGTGCGGTGTTGCCTTGCTTATCCCCCGCTTGGGAGCACTCGTTGCCAACGCCATCGAGCCGAAGGAACGGGCGCGCATACGCGGTTTGTTCAACGCGGCGATATTGGCGCTGGTGAGCCCGCTGGCGTTCATCGCCGGATGGTTGTCGGATATGAACCGGCGGCTTCCGTTTGTGCTGAACATCGGGCTGTTCGTGTTGATGCTCGCGTTTACTTGGGCGGATGCGGCGCGGAAAAAAACGAATGAGTTGAAAATATGAAAAATCATTTTAAGTTAATAATAGTCGGGCTAACGTTTATACTATTGGTTGCCGCTTTTTCCGCTTGCGGCAGCCGCACCGTCATTGCCCCCGAATATATAAAACTTACCCCCCAAGAAGCACAGGATTTACTGGCCGAACATGTACTCATCTTGGATGTACGTACGCGGGATGAATTCGAGCAATATTACATCGCAAACGCCGTCCATTTGCCCGTCGATGATATCAAAGACTTTGCGGAACATGTGCTGACAGATAAAAACCAAGTCATATTCGTGTACTGCAGGGCGGGGAACCGAAGCCGTACCGCTGCGATGGCCTTAATCGATATAGGTTACACCTGCGTATACGATATCGGGGGTATTTATGATTGGTTGGGCGAATTGTCTTTCACCATTGGCGGCGGGTAAACTTTTACCGTAAAATACATTATGATTTTAAATCCCATTCAACACCAAGGAGCCGACCATGCCCTTTAAAGTATCCGCACCCTTCTCCCCCACGGGGGACCAACCCGAAGCCATCGCCGCTTTAACCGAAGGCTTTAGGCAAGGCAAGAAATTCCAAACGCTCTTGGGCGTCACCGGTTCGGGCAAGACGTTCACCATGGCACATGTGATACAGGAATTGCAAAAACCCACACTGGTGATGGCACACAACAAGACCCTCGCCGCGCAGCTTTACAGCGAATTTAAGGAATTCTTCCCCGACAACGCGGTCGAATATTTCGTTTCCTATTACGATTACTACCAGCCCGAAGCGTACGTGCCTTCCACGGATTCGTTCATCGAAAAGGATTCATCTGTTAACGAGGAAATCGACCGATTGCGGCACAGCGCGACTTCCGCGCTTTTTGAACGGAAAGACGTAATCATCATCGCCAGCGTGTCGTGCATCTACGGCTTGGGCGACCCGAGCGAATACAAGGAATTAATGCTTTCCCTGCGCACGGGAACGACCCGCGACCGCGATGACATCATGCGCAAGCTGGTGGAGATACAATACAACCGTAACGATTTGAACTTCCAACGCGGCACCTTTCGAGCGAGAGGCGACGTACTGGAAATTTTTTTAGCCAACTCCGCGGACATGGCGATACGGGTAGAATTCTTCGGCGACGAAATCGAGCGTATCTCCGAAGTCCACGCACTGACGGGGGATTTGTACCAATCGCTTAACCATGTGGTGATTTGGCCCGCGTCGCACTTCGTCACCGGCCGCGAACGTTTGGAAATCGCCATCGAACGCATCGAAGCGGAGCTGGCGGACCAGCTTGTGTACCTAAAATCGCAGGACAAGCTGCTGGAAGCGCAGCGGCTCTTGCAACGCACAAAGTATGACATTGAAATGATGCGCGAAATCGGGTTCTGCTCCGGCATCGAAAATTACTCGATGCACCTCGCCGGCCGCGAATACGGCTCGGAGCCGCACACCCTCTTGGATTATTTCCCCGAAGACTTCCTGATTATCGCAGACGAATCGCATGTAAGCATCCCGCAGGTGCGGGGGATGTACGAGGGTGACCGTTCGCGCAAGAATACACTCGTGGAATACGGCTTCCGTTTACCGAGCGCGATGGACAACCGCCCCCTGCGCTTTTCGGAATTTGAAGCACGCATACCGCAAATGCTCTTCGTTTCCGCCACGCCCGCCGCGTACGAAAAAGCGCATACCGAATTGGAAGTGGAGCAGATCATCCGCCCCACGGGTTTGCTTGACCCGCCCGTATTCGTGCGCCCGATACGCGGGCAAATCGACGACTTGATCGGCGAAATCAACGCCGTCGTCGAAAAAAAGCAAAAAGTCCTTGTCACCACGCTAACCAAACGCATGGCTGAGGACCTTACCAATTACTTAAAGGAAACGGGGATACGCGTACGCTACCTCCATTCCGAGGTTATTACGCTGGAACGCCTGGAAATTATCCGTGACCTGCGCATGGACGTTTTCGACGTGCTGGTGGGAATCAACCTCCTGCGCGAAGGTTTGGACCTCCCAGAGGTTTCGCTCGTTGCCATCTTGGACGCGGACAAGGAAGGCTTCCTGCGCTCGGCTACGTCCCTTGTACAAACCATCGGGCGCGCGGCACGCAACGCGGAAGGCCGCGTCATCATGTACGCCGACAACATGACCGATTCCATGACCTACGCCATCGGCGAAACCAACCGCCGCCGCGCCATCCAAGAGGCCTACAACGAAGCCAACGGCATCACGCCGGCAACGATTATTAAAAAGGTGCACGATCGCATCCGCTTAACCGTCGCCGCCGAACCTACGACCGTTACCTTAAAAAAAGACCCCGAATCCATGAACCGCGAGGAACTGACCAAGGCTATTAAAAACATGGAGAAGCAAATGAAGGGCGCAGCCGCGGAATTGCAATTCGAACGTGCGGCGGAGTTAAGGGATGAATTGCTTAATTTGCGGAAGTATTTGTAATTTGATATACGGCACATAATTATAGGCTGATACAATCCGCGCATGATTTTACATATTTAACCCATACTAACCGAATGGATGTGACACGATGCCCATCATCGTTTGGCTTGTATATGCTTTTATTTTCGGCTTGTTGTTCGGTTCGTTCGCCAATGTCGTGATTTATCGCCTTCCGCGCGGGATGAACATCGTGGCGCCGCCTTCGGCGTGTACGGCGTGCGGTAAACGGCTCATGGCTTTCGATTTGATACCGATCGCGAGTTGGCTGACTTTAAAGGGACGTTGTCGGTATTGCGCCGTAAAAGTGAGCATACGTTATCCGCTGGTGGAATTGGCTTGCGGCGTCCTTTTTATGTGCATGGTGTTTTATACGCCGTCGTTGTCCGCGGTTCCGCTCGCTTTTTTGGGGTTTTTGATGGTTTGTGTTATTATGATTGACACAGATACGCGGGAAATCCCGAACGGATTGGTCATCGTCGGGATGCTCGTCGGAATGGCGTGGGTAGTATCGGCACAATTTGTTCCGATGTTGTTCCCCCTTACGCCAACGTGGTATGAAGCGTTATTGGGTATGGTGGTTGGTGCTCTTGCGGCACCGATTATGTCAATTCAAAGGATCGGCATGGGTGTTAAAAAACCGGCGTTGTCCTTTTTTATGACAAACGTGTTTGATTACGCGAAATTGGCGGTTGTGATCGGCTTGTTCATCGGTTGGCAACCGATGGTATGCGTGTTTTTTTTATCGATGATCCTGTTCGCCTCGACGGTATTGGCATTTATCATCAAAAAGAAAAAAACGTATATACCGTTTTCTCCGTTTCTATGTATAAGTGCATTATTCGTGTTGTGGTTCGGGCAATCCCTATTTTCATATATATTTCGATGACGGGTGATGGTATGAGAAAAAACATATGTAAAGCCGTTTGTTTTCTGGTAACACTTGTACTTATGGTCGGGGTATTCCCGCCAATGAAAATCGGCGTTGAGGCAAGGACGGACAGACCCGCCTCCGCGTCGCACCAAATGCGCGGCGTATGGGTGACGTCGGCGTATAATTTGGATTGGCCGTCGCGCCACGGGCTTACCGCCGCGCAAATCCGCGCGGAAATCGATGAGATCCTGACCCGTGCGGCATCCCTCGGACTTACCGCCGTGTTCGTACAAGTACGTCCCGCGGCGGATTCTTTATTTCCGTCGGAAATATTCCCTTGGTCGGCGGCGTTTACGGGTGTGGCGGGTCAGGTACCCGGCTTCTACGAAGTCAGCGGCTTCGACCCGCTGGCATACTGGATCGAACGCGGCCACGCGCTGGGCATTGAAGTACACGCATGGCTTAACCCCTTCCGCGTCACGCATCGCTCCCAACGCATCACCGACCCGCGTGAGCTCCCCGTTAACCATCCCGTACGCCTTAACCCGAACCTTTCAATCGCGCACGACAATTCGCTTTTTTTAGACCCCGGCAACCCCGCCGCGCGTAGGCTCATTGCCGACGGTGTTGCGGAAATCCTGCGCAACTACCCCATGATCGACGGCATCCATTTGGACGATTACTTCTACCCCAGCCGCAACTTCCCCGACGCGGCTACCTTTGCGCGGTACGGCGGCGATTTCGACGACATCCACGATTGGCGACGCGACAATATCAACCGATTGATACAGCTCTTGCAAACAACCGTACGCGAACTCAACCCCCGCGTACGCTGGGGCGTTTCACCCACGGCGATTTGGATGAACGCCGAAAACGACCCGCGCGGCTCGGACACACGCGGGAGCGAATCATATCATAACGCCTACGCCGACACGCGCCGTTGGGTACTGGAAGGCTGGGTCGATTACATCGTACCGCAGATCTATTGGACGATCGGCTTTAACGCGGCATGTTACGACCGCGTATTGACTTGGTGGGAAGGTGTCGTTGAAGGTACGGGTGTGGACCTGTACGTGGGAATGGCACCGTACCGCGAAATAACGCGGAATACCGACGGCCGCTTCGCCCATTGGACGGAAGGCGAAATCCTGCGTCAATTGGAACGCAACAGCCGTTCGGACGTCGTAAACGGGGCGATCTTCTTCCGTGAAGCGCATTTAGGCGGAACGTTGGGCAACCATATCAGGAATTTTTACGGCTCCATTCTTCCCGGCGATTTCCCCGACCGCGTCCCCACCCCGCCCCACGGCGCACCCAGCCGCACCATGACGCGCCTTTCCGTAGCGCAGCCTTTGGGCAACCGCACCGTTGTTAACGCGGCCAATTGGAATTTCTTCGGTACGTCCGTCCCTCACCTACCCTTGCATGTTAACGGCATCGAAGTTACCAACCGTACGGAGGAAGGCTTCTTCAGCATCTTCCTCCCCCTTGTACGCGGTACGAATACGTTTACCTTCACCCAACCCGGCCAATCCGACGTGGTGCGCGTAATCACAAACAACGCACCCACGGTTACCCCTGCGGCTACCATGGAAACCCCTGCCGTCACCAACGTTTTCCCCGCTGCCGACGAATGGGCGCAACGGGGCATGACGGTAACCCTGCGCGCCACCGCTCCCGGGGGTGCGACCGTTACGGCAACCGTCGGTAACCAAACCATCCAAATGACGCAAACGAACGAAAGCCTGATAAGTACGGCCAACCGTATCTATGCGGCTTCTTTTACCGGACAGTTTACGCTTGACACACCCGCCGAAGCCAACGCCATCACCGACTTGGGCCGCGTGACGTACACCGCAACCTTCCGCAACCAACAAATCACCGCAACATCGGCGGCACGCATCCGCCAGCTCGGGCCCGACGCGCCGTTTTTCGCAGAAGTCACCGCCGAGGGTATATGGGGCTTCCCCAACGCGACGGATACGGGCGGTTCGCATTGGATGTACGTACAAAGCCAAACCGACCGCGTAACAGCCATCACGGGTAACTGGACGCGCCTTGCTTCGGGTATATGGGTGCCGGCCTCCGGCGGTTGGACACGCCTTGCTTCGGGTATGTGGGTACCGTCCTCCGGCGTCCGCACCTTCCAAGCCTCCGCCGAAACCTTAAACGAATGGTTCCCGCCGTTGTCTTTGCCCGGCAGGGGAATCCTATCCGAAGGACGTTATATAATCGGTGAAATCGAAGACCGTATTATTTGGAACGCACCTTTTTTCCCGGGCATGTCCGCGGACTTCGACGGCAGCGAACTTATCGTGACGCTCGGTATGCAACGCTACGCCCCGCCGATTTTCCTGCCCATCGGTGAAAGGTTATTTGAAAGTATCCGCATCGGCGAACACCGCGGCGCACCCGCATATTTTATGACCTTGCATGAGGGCGCAATCCTTGAAGGTTTCTATGTAGAATACGATGAATATACAGGTGAGTTGCAACTCGTGTTGCGCAAACGCCGCTCGCTTACACCGGGTAACTTCCCGTTTGCGGGCTTCACCTTTGTGCTGGACGCGGGCCACGGCGGGAATGATTCAGGCGCGTTGGGTGCAATGGGTACGGAACACGCCGAGAAGCACATCGTGATGGATGTGGTATGGCTGCTGGCCGAACGGCTGGAAATGCTGGGTGCGGAAATCATCTTGACACGCGACGGCGACTACCGCGTTGAGTTGGAAGATCGCAACCTCATCAACTTCCGCGCCATGCCCGACATGTTTATCTCCATCCATTCGGATTCCACCGCGGAAACCACCAACGCCGCCAACATCCACGGACTTACCGTGTGGTACCGCAACCCCAACTCCCTGCCCGCCGCGCGGGCGTTCCAACGCTCATTACGGTACCTAAATCCCCTCACCAACCGTGCCAACCAAGTCAACCAGCAAAACTTCCGCGTGTGCCGCCCCGTGTGGACGCCGTCGGTCCTGATGGAGCTCAGTTTTACCAACAATATCAACGACTTCGCGTGGCTGATCGACCCGCGTCGGCAGGTGGACATGGCATGGGGGATCGTTAACGCGGTACTGGGGTATTATCGGTAGGTGTTTAGTATCTCTTCCAATTTTTCCGCGGCCCCTTGGCAATCGAATTCCTCCAAAGCGAATACTGCATGTTCCAATAACGCTTCCCCCTCTTCCCCGAAAGTAAATCGCAGGAGGGGTTTTGCGATATCGAGCGCGGACATGGCGTCATAACCTTCGGCGGCATTTTTCGCGGATTCGATTTTTATCAATAGGGTTGCCGTATCAATCGCTTCCTTTATCGTGGGTGGTTCTTTTTCCAACGCGGCATTTAAATCATCAATAAATTCCATAACTGCTTCCCTAAAATCGGGATAAGTTTCATTACAGAAGTCTTTCCCGTTATTAAGCGCGGCGATTTCCAAGCGGCCTGCCGTAGCGGCGATTTCCACCGCGCCTATGCTCCGCGTAACGCCCTTAAGGCCATGGACCTCGATGGCGAAGCTCTTAAGGTTGCCCGCCGCTAAGTATTCGTCCATCTTTTTCACGGTAATCGGTATCAAGCGGGCAGAAAGCCGCACTGTATCCTCGTACACTTCGTACATCCCCCCTAATAATGCCAACGCGGCAGCCACGTCCAACCCCTCTATTGTACGTAACGCATCGATCAGGAGTGATGCATCCTTCGGGGGAGCATACAAAACGACTGCCTGTAAACGAGCCGCTTCGATGACTTCGGGCGGTTGCTTGTCGCGCACGAATTTATTTAATACTTGGTTAAGCTGGCGCGTGTCGATCGGCTTGGAGATGAATTCGTTGAAACCGTTTTGGAAGAACACATTGGCTTGCCCCGCCAACGCGTTTGCGGTTAATGCGACGATGGGCTCCTTATAACCATGTTCACGCAATTTGATGGTTGCTTCGATACCGTCCATGCCGGGCATCATGTGATCCATAAAAATGATGTCGTATACGTTGCCTTCCATTACCTTATTAATGGCCTCTTCCCCGCTCATCACTTTTTCGATCGTAAGCCCGTACGGTTTCATCAGCCCTTCGGCCACATACAGGTTGGGTTCTATGTCATCCACCACCAGAATGTTACCGTACGGCATGGGTTCGCGTATGATATGGCCCTTTTCCATCCTGCCCATTTGCACCATGCGGAAGTGCTTGATATTCTCCGCTGTTTCCTCGCCCAACACTTCATCGTCCACCGTTTTTTGCGGTAGTTTTATCTCGAAGAACGATCCCTTGCCGTATTCGCTCTCCACACGGACTTCGCCGTCCATCAAGTGTACGAGGCGCTTCGTAATCGCCAAACCCAAACCCGTACCTTCTATGCCGCGGCTCGTTCCTTCCTCAAAGCGCGAATATTCCTCGAACAGCTTTTTCAATTGGGTCTCCGTCATGCCGAGGCCCGTGTCGCGCACACCCAACACAAGCATGACACCGTTTCTTTCCGCCGTGTCATTCGCGAGGGGTTCTGTATTGATGGAGAACGTAACCGTACCCTTATCCGTATACTTAAACGCGTTGGAAAGTACGTTGTTAAGAATTTGTTTGATACGCAGCTCATCGCCGATCAGCTTCGCGGGGATATTCATGTCCGGCAGCACATCGAACGCGATGGGCTTCGAATCGATCCGCATCGCGTTGAGATGCGCGGAATCGCCGATCAACTCCGCCACGTTGTACGGCGCGGAGAGGATGTCCATCTTACCCGCTTCGATCTTCGAAAGGTCCAATATATCGTTGATAATGCCCAACAACAGGTTGCCGGAATTATAAATCTTGTTTAAGCCTTCCAACATATCCTTATCGGTGGAGCTGTTTTCGATGAGGATTTCCGTCACGCCCAATATCGCGTTCATGGGGGTGCGGATTTCGTGACTCATGCTGGCAAGGAAAGACGACTTCGTTTGGTTGGCCATTTCGGCATCGGTGCGTTGCCGCATTAATTCATGTACATGGGTGATGTTTTGCACAACCTCGATAAAACCGGATATTTCACCCTCCAAATCCCGTAATATCTCTACGTCCACTTGGAAGGAGAACCCCCCATGGTCGAAAAACGTTTGCTTTAAACCCCGTTTGGCACGCCCGACGCCGCATTCGGCGGTATTGCATATATGCGTACCCAGCGTATGGCATGGTTGTCCTTCCAATTGCTCCGGCGTCTTATCCGCAAACGCGCCAAGGGCTTTGTTCGCGAACCGCCAATTCATATCCTTATCGGTGGCGGAAACCATCAGGGGTATCGCATCCAATATCGAACGGTACCAATGGGCCATCTCCTCGAACTTACGGCCTTCTTCGTTCAGCTTTTCCATCAGGGCGTTTTGTTCGCGCATGTCGCGCGTGTAGCCTAAGACGATCTCCTGGTCCTTATACATCGAGCGCACGAGCGTGATGTCAGCGGGGATCAACGTGTCCTCGTCGGGCATTTTGTGCATCCAGTCAAAGCGTACGATACCTTCCTCGAAGGCTTGGTACACCAACGCGACCGCTTTTTCGTCGGAGCGCCGTCCGCAGGGTTGGAATTCGGGCGAACAGCTCGTGATAAAACGGTCGATATATTCCTGTTTATCCTTAAAGCCATACAGCTTGACGCCCGCCATATTGCAATCAATGGTGCTCAGATCCTTCGCCCATATCTGCGTGCATAGGGGCGAGGTATCCAGCATCAGCATTGAGCGTTCGTGCGCTTCGTTCATACGGTTGATCATCATGTTCTGGCTGATGGCGTTTGCCATCATCAGGCTGATTGAACGCAGGATCGTGACCTCTTCCGGCTCGAACACGCGCTCCTTGTTCCAATCATCGACGCAAAAATAACCCCAAAATTCGTCGTTCAAATAGAGGGGTAGGATAATCACCGACTTGACGCTGTATTTTTCGAAGAATTCCCGCTCTCTTTCCGACATATTGGAAACGGAGCCGCCCACATATTCCCCGCGCGCGAAGCATTCACCCCATTCGGGGAAGACATTGGCGGAAAGCCTGAAACTGTAGAACGCTTCTTTAAACGGGTCATCCTCCCTGTTAAACCAACCGTATGTATATTGATAAAATAATTCGCCGTCGACGGTCACGTTGCGCCATATATGCACGCGGTCAGCCTCGATGGAGCGGCCTATCAGCTCCATCCCCCTTACCAGCGGGGTCTCGATATCATCCTTGTAATCGGGTACGAGCAGCAACGCGGCGGCGCGGTTAACGGCTTGCATCATTTTGTCCCGCTTTAACCGGTTGGTGATTTCTATCGAATGGTTCATGTGGAACTTACTTCCGTCTTCCAATACGATAAACGTGTCGGTATTACGGTACGAGCGCTTCACCAACGAATTATGCTCGACCCATACGACCGTTCGTGTCGGATCCTTTTCCAATTGATGGCATGCGCAAAAGTCGCATCGTTCATATTGCCCTTCTTGAAAGACCCTATAGCATTTTTTACCGATGACGGTGTCGTCTATGTTAAAATGCCTTTTTATCGATTTGTTGAGGAACAGGATCGTGTCGTCGTCCGGATTGGTTATGTAGATAAAATCGTCAAGGTTATTGATCATTCCGAAGAGGATTTCGGCTGAGAGGATGTTCTTATTATCCATTGGATACCCCCGAATGCATGTATATAATATGAGTATACCCTTTTTGATAAAACCTGCATAGCATAAAAGTGAAGATATAAGCCCGTAAGACAGGCATGGAGGAAACCGAGATGAATATCAAGCCCGCCGACAGGCGTATCAGCCCCGCACAAGCCTACGCATGGATGAATGAACACCCCGAAGCCCTTATTTTGGATGTACGGACGGCGTCCGAATATAACGCGGGACATATCCGAAAAGCCGTTTTATTACCCGTGGACGAAATCGATTATAAAGCGGCCGATGTATGCGGCGACAAGGACGCGTTGATCCTCATCTATTGCCGCAGCGGGGTACGAAGCCAAACGGCGTTGCTGAAAATGCTGTATATGGGATACACCCGCGTATACGATTTCGGCGGTATTATCGACTGGCCGTACGGGCAGGAATAACGGCGAGTATAACGTTATTGACATCACGCGGATTTCCTTTTATATTTCACGAAATGATAAATGGCGGCAGGGGGATATAATGGAGCGTTTGATGCAAAAACCGTTTTACCTTAACGACGAGGATATCCTATGGGTAGGCGACACGCTTGCGGATATGACGGAGGATGAAAAGGTTGCGTTGCTGTTGCTTACGCCCGGGCATACATGGCCGTTTAGGTCAATCGGACGGACAAGCGCAAGCATGGTAAAACCCTTGTTGTCCGAAGGTTATGCCGTTCGCGTCACCCACTTCCCCGGCGACGAAGTGGACGAGCGCGAAAGCCACCTCATCGTCCACATGAATACCCTTTCCTACGAAAAATGGGAAACGACCTTCGGTGCGGGTTACCGTGCGTGCATCGACGCGGGCGCGCACGCCGTATCGGTTTCGCCCATCCTTTTCCCCGCATATTTGGAAGAACTAAACCCCGGCATCACCGAAGAGGACATGCTTCCCGCCACCATGTCATACGATGTCACGACTTTATTACTAAAGGAACGCTTCGCGTTTAACGGCGTGGTGGTGGCTGTAAACGTAGCAAATATAAATATTCCCCGGGCAATTGCCGCGGGGTGCGATATGATTGAAGTCGTAGGAGGCGCGGAAAACGCGAAGATCTGCGTAAAGAAAGGGATCGCCGACGGAACGATCACCCCCGAACGCCTGCGCGACGCATTGGTACGGGTATTGGGATTAAAAGCGGCATTGGGATTGCAATAACCGCTTTACAAACACCATTCCATTTGATACACTGCCCGGGTTGTACAATAACCGCGCGAAACGGGGTTTTAAACGGGTTTCATCCCCTACCCCCTTCGGCGAGTACTTCCAGTATAATATAAGGAGGTTGACATGCAAGCAATCATCGAAACCGGCGGCAAGCAGTACAAGGTAGCCGCGGGCGACACCATCTTCGTGGAAAAATTAAGCGCGGATGTGGGAATGGCCTACACATTCGACAAGGTGCTGAGCCTGATTGACGGTGAGGAAACCGTGTTCGGCAAGCCGCTTGTGGCGGGTGCGAGCGTTTCCGCCACGATCGCGGGCGAAGGCAAAGCCAAGAAAGTCATTATTTACAAGTACAAAGCGAAGAAGGGTTTCCACAAGAAAAAAGGCCACCGCCAACCCTTTACCCGCGTAAAGATCGAAGCCATCAACGCGAAGTGATCGAAGCCGCGATCGGCCGCAACCCGATTGGGCAGGTCGTTTCCTTCGAAGTAAGCAACCACGGCGAAAGCCATGTATGCGCGGCGGTATCCATGTTGGTGATTAACACCGTAAACGGCATCGAAGCGTTGACGCAAGCGGAATTTTCCTGCGACTGTAACGAGGAAGACGGCGGTTACCTCTCCTTTACGCTTAATACGCCGAGGGAAGAACCGCGCGGGCAAATGGCCGGGTTACTGTTGGACGTTATGGTGCTGGGGCTGGAAAGCGCAGCCACCCAACACCCCGACGAATTAATAATGAAAGCGAAGTGATTCCCATGATTACATTAAACCTATCTTTTTTCGCCCACAAGAAGGGCGTAGGCTCCACCCGTAACGGCCGCGATTCCAACGCCAAGAGCTTGGGCGCAAAACGTGCCGACGGCCAATTTGTGTTGGCGGGTAATATCCTGTATACCCAACGCGGCACAAAGATCCATCCCGGCAACAACGTAGGCCGCGGCTCCAACGATAATCTGTTCGCGTTGGCGGACGGTATCGTACGCTTCGAGCGTAAGGGACGGGACAAAAAGCAAGTATCGGTATATCCCCGCACGACGGAAACGGCTTAGTCAAATACCGATAAAACGAATCACATTCGCCGTGATGGCATATATTGCTAATCACGGCGATTTTTTGTATGCTTAACGTCGGGAAACGAAGTAAACGGGCTTCGCATTGGCTTCGTAGTATCGCAAAGCGATCGCACGGAGATCGGATAAGAGGGGATAACCATGCTAATCGTACAAAAATACGGCGGTACATCCGTGGCGAATGCCGAACGCATCCTATGCGTTGCCGAGCATATCGTGGCCTCCTACCGCGCCGGGAATAAAATGGTGGTAGTGCTTTCCGCACAGGGCGATACCACCGACGAATTAATCGCCAAAGCACAGGAAGTCAACCCCGAACCCGGCAAACGCGAATTGGATATGCTTCTCGCCACCGGCGAACAACAAGCCGTCGCGTTGATGGCGCTGGCGATACATAGGCTGGGCGCGCCCGCTCTTTCGCTCAATGCCGTGCAAGTGGGCATTGAAGCCACATCGCTGTACGGTAACGCCCGCATCAAGCGGATAAGGCCCGAACGAATTACGCGGGCGCTGGAGTTAAATAATATCGTCATCGTTGCGGGTTTCCAAGGTGTTAACCGTTACGGTGACGTTACGACGTTGGGGCGGGGCGCGTCGGATACGACGGCGGTCGCTTTATCGGCGGTATTGGGCGCGGACCTGTGCGAGATTTATTCTGACGTGGACGGTATCTATACGGCGGACCCCCGCATCGTACACGGTGCGAGGAAGCTGGCGTCCATCAGCTACGATGAAATGTTGGAACTTGCGTCGATGGGTGCGCAGGTATTGCATAACCGCGCCGTTGAAATGGCGAAAAGGCATCGCGTCAAGCTGGTGCTGCGTTCCGCATGGTATTTTGATATCGAAGGTACAGAAATTAAGGAGGGCTCAACCATGGAAAAATTATTATTCAGCGGATTGGCCATAGACCGCGATGTGGCGCGTGTCAGTATAATGGGCTTGCTTGACAGGCCGGGGGTCGCGTACCATGTTTTTTCGTTATTAGCCACGCAAAAGATTTCCGTGGATATTATCTTACAAACCGCGGGGAGCGGGAAAACGAAGGATATCAACTTTACCGTGCACCAAGCGGATTTGGACGCGACGTTAAAGGTATTGGAAACCAACAAAGAAGCCATCGGCTTCGATACCGTAACGTTTGATACGGGTATGGCCAAGCTCAGCATTATCGGCGCGGGTATGACCACCAACTTCGGTGTGGCGTCGATGATGTTTGAGGCTTTATATGAATGCGGCGTGAACATAAGCATGATTTCGACATCGGAAATAAAGATAACGGTAGTGATCGACGAAAAATACGCCGACAACGCCGCAGTTTGCATCCACGAAAAATTCGCGCAAATCATGAATGAATAAAACGAGGGATTATATATGAAGCCTTTTACCTGCGCCGTCGTAGGCGCGACCGGCATGGTTGGCAAATCATTTTTGCAAATATTGGAAGAACGCAAGCTCCCGATAACGGAATTGCACCTTTTCGCCTCCGCCAAGAGCGCGGGAACAAAAATCATTTATAACGGCGAACCATTAACCGTCAAGGAATTGTCCCCTTCGTCCTTTGACAACGGGATTGATATCGCCTTGTTTGCCGTCAGCAACAGGTTAAGTAAAATCTACGCGCTCATCGCCGCGGAAAAAGGTTGCATCGTAGTGGACAATTCTTCCGCGTGGCGGATGAACCCGATGGTACCGCTCGTCGTCCCCGAGGTAAACAGCGAAGATATAAAAAAACATAAAGGGATTATCGCCAATCCCAACTGCTGCGCCGCACCCGCGGTCGTCGCTTTAAAACCCCTTCACGACGCGTTCGGATTAAAACGCGCGGTCATTTCCACGTACCAATCTGTGTCCGGCGCGGGCGTGGGCGGGTGGAATGATTTGGACGCCACGTTAAAAGGGGAAGCACACGGACACTTCCCCTACCCCATCGCAAATAATCTGATCCCGTTTATCGGGACGTATGGACCCGATGACGGAGGTTATACCGGCGAAGAGCTTAAGCTCATGGCTGAAGTACGTAAAATCCTGCATATACCCGATTTACCCGTCACCGCCACTTGCGTGCGTGTGCCCGTATATGTGGGGCACAGCCTTTCGATTAACGCGGAACTGGAAAAACCGTTTGATATAAAACTTGTACGCAAATTGCTGGCAAACACCCCGGGTATCGTGTTGGACGACAACCCCGCACAAAACCGCTATCCCATGCCCATCACCGCCGCGGGTAACGACGCCGTTCATATCGGGCGGCTTCGAAGTGATGACAGTTGCAATAACGGTTTAAACATGTTTGTCGCGTGCGATAATATCCGCAAAGGTGCCGCCACCAACGCCGTACAAATTGTTGAGCATTTGTTGTTGTCTGCTTAGTTTGATGTAACATATAACGCAAAATTTCCAAGAAACCGGTTAAGTCCTGCCGCGGGGTACGTTTATATCCCCGCGGCTTTTTTTAATTCCTCCGCTTTGTCTGTTCTTTCCCAAGGCAAATCGACGTCCGTACGCCCGAAGTGCCCGTACGCAGCGGTTTGCTTGTAAATCGGCCGACGCAGCTCGAAATGATTGATAATTGCGGCGGGGCGCAGGTCGAAGTGTTCGTTCACCAACGCGGTGATCTTCAAATCGCCGATTTTACCCGTACCTTTGGTGTTGACCAGTACGGAAACGGGTTTCGCCACGCCGATGGCGTAAGCGACCTGTACCTCGCAATGCTTGGCTAATTCCGCGGCTACGATGTTTTTGGCGATATAACGCGCCATGTAACACGCCGAACGGTCTACCTTGGTGGGGTCCTTACCGGAGAACGCGCCGCCGCCGTGGGATGCGTAGCCGCCGTACGTATCCACGATGATTTTACGCCCGGTCAGGCCCGCGTCACCCACCGGCCCGCCGATGACGAAACGCCCCGTGGGATTAATGAAATATTTCGTGTCCCCGTTAAGCATACCTTCGGGGATGATGGGTTTAATCACATGCTCCATCATGTCCTTTTTTATTTGTTCAAGGGTAGCATCCGGGGAATGCTGCGTGGAGAGGACGACGGCCGTTACGCCCGTGGGGCGGTTATGGTCGTCGTACGCCACGGTCACTTGGGTTTTGCCGTCGGGGCGCAGGTATTTGAGCATACCGTTCTTGCGGACTTCGGTCAGGCGGCGCGAAAGCGCGTGGGAAAGCGCGATGGGCAGCGGCATAAGCTCCTTCGTTTCGTCGCAGGCATAACCGAACATCATGCCTTGGTCGCCCGCGCCTGTGTCGTTGTCCCCTTCGCCGCGCGTTTCGAGCGCGTCGTCCACCCCTTGGGCGATGTCCGGCGATTGCTCGGAGAGCGATACGAGCACCGCGCAGGAGTCCGCGTCAAAACCCATGTCCCCACCCGTATAACCGATTTCGCGGATCGTATCACGTACTATTTTCTTAATATCCACGTAACATTCGGTCGTGATTTCGCCCATGACGAGCACGAGCCCCGTGGTGGTCGCCACTTCGCACGCCACGCGCGCATGGGGGTCCTTCGCCAGAATCGCATCGAGTACCGCGTCGGAGATTTGGTCACACATTTTGTCGGGGTGACCTTCGGTTACGGATTCGGATGTAAATAAACGCATTTTAAATTCCTCCTTTTTGTTTTTACAAAAAAATAAGCCCCCTCAGGGCTTTTCTTTTTTACATCTTCCGATTACGATAAAACGTAATCGGGGGAATTAGCACCATGTAACGCGTTCGCCACTGGTTGCCGGGTTTCGCAGGGCCCTGATCCCTCCACCTCTCTGGATGCATATGAAGTTGTCACGCTTATATTATCAAACAACGGATGATTGTCAATAAAAATATTGCAAACATTGCCAAAGCATGTTATCATCACGGGGAATGACGATTCTAACGCGACGGAGTGGGTGCAAACCCACTCTTGTCTTTTACTTATGACCGGAAGGGGATTGCCGCAAATGGCGGAAAGAATACAAATCCTGACCGATTTATTAACCCCGGTGGCGCAAAAAGCCGGGGTGGAGCTGTACGATATCGAAACGGTCAGGGAAGGCGGCGAACGGATACTGCGCCTGTATATCGATAAAGAGGCGGGGGTAGACTTGGAGGATTGCGAACGGGTCAGCCGAGCCGCAGAAGCCGTGCTGGACGAACATGACCCGATACCCGAAACCTATGCGCTGGAGGTCAGCTCCCCGGGGATAGAACGCAAGCTGAACCGGGACGACCATTTTACGCGCTACGTCGGGCACAACATCAAACTCCGTTTGTACGCCCCCATCGAAAACCGAAAGAACTACCGAGGGAAATTGATCGGTTACGAAAACCGTACCATTACCCTCGAGACCGACCCCGACCAACATATACGGCTCCCTCGGGAAGCCGTGGCGGCTTGCAGATTGGCTGTATTCGAGGACTAAGGTAAAATGAGAGGAAGGAATATCCTACATGGTTAACGGCAAGGAACTGATAGCGGCAATCGCGCAAGTCGCGCAGGAGAAGGGTATCGATAAGGAAATCATTTTCGAAGCGATCGAATCGTCGCTGGTTTCGGCTTGCAGGCGGCAATTCGGCCAACAGGCGAACCTGCGCGTGGTCATCGACCGCGAAGACGGCAAGTATATCGTAATCGCGCAAAAGACCGTTTCATCGGAAGTCGAAGACCCGATGTTGCACATATCGCTGGAAGATGCGCGTAAGATAAACGCGCAATACGAGTTGGAAGACTTGGTGGACATCACCGTCACACCCAAGGATTTCGGCCGCATCGCCGCACAAACCGCCAAGCAGGTGGTCGTGCAAAAAATCCGCGAAGCCGAACGTGAGCGCCTGTACAACGAATTTATCACCAAGGAACACGATGTGGTAACCGCGATCGTACAACGCCGTGACCGTCGCAATGTCATCGTCAGCCTTGGCGGGTTGGATGCCACGCTTGCCGCCGGGGAGCAAATGCCGCGCGAACGGTACGAATTCGGTGATCGCATAAAAGTATATGTAATGGAAGTGAAGCAAAGCAGCAAGGGGCCGATGGTGCAGGTCAGCCGTACCCATCCCGATTTACTCCGTCGTTTATTCGAGCAGGAAGTACCGGAAATTTTCGACGGCGTGGTCGAGGTAAAGTCCGTCGCGCGGGAAGCGGGAAGCCGCAGCAAGGTTGCCGTACACACCGTACATCCCCATGTGGACCCTATCGGCTCCTGCGTGGGGCAAGGCGGCCAGCGGGTTAATATTATCAGCGGCGAATTGCGGGGCGAAAAGCTGGATATCATCATGTTTAATCCCGATCCCGCCAAATTTATCGCAGCCGCGCTCAGCCCCAGCAAGGTCGTAACCGTCGCAACCAGCCCTTACGAGCAGGAAGCGCGGGTAATCGTACCCGATCATCAGCTTTCCCTCGCCATCGGTAAGGAGGGGCAAAACGCAAGGCTCGCCGCCCGCCTGACCGGCTGGCGTATTGACATAAAAAGCGAAGCGCAAGCACGCGGCACGGACTTCCTGCAATTCACAAAGCCGGAGTTCGTTGAATCGGAGAAAATCGAAACCGACGCACCGGAAGCCGTCGCCGCCGAAGAAACGTATTACGAGGACGATTATTACGACGACGAAGAATACTACGACGATGAAGAATATTATGATGACGATGAATATTACGACGACGATGAAGATGACGAATATTACGATGACGACGAATATTACGATGAAAGCGAAACCACCGCGCAATGAAGCGAATCCCTCAACGCAAATGCGTCGCCTGCAGGGAAATGCGCGATAAGACCGAATTACTGCGGGTGAGCCTTCCTTCACAGGGCCGCGGCGCTTATATATGCAAAAATTCGGTTTGTATTGAACAAGCCCGTAAAACCAAGGGTTTGGATCGTTCCTTAAAAGGAACGGTCCCGCCGGATATATATGTACAATTAAAGGAATCGGTTTCGTAGGAATACGGAGGTGGCGAATGCCGAAAATTCGTGCAAACGATTTGACCGAGCAATCGGATGTCAGCAATCAAGAAATTAAAGATAGACTTGGGGGTTATGGAAAGACTGTGAACAACCACATGAAAACCACTGAAAATGCAGATGCGGTACGCATCACAAAAGAATTAAAGCCCGCCGCACCGCAGGCGGTTACCGCACCGCAAGCAGAAAGGCCCGCACGCCCGCGCCTTGACGCGGAGGGCAATCCCTTACCGCGCAGGCCAAGGCCGTTGGATGCGGAGGGTAATCCCCTTCCGCGCAGGCCAAGGCCCGTTGACGCGGAGGGTAATCCCTTACCGCCGCGCCCGCGTGTTGACGCGGAAGGCAACCCTTTACCGCGCAGGCCAAGGCCGTTGGATGCGGAGGGTAATCCCTTGCCGCGCAAACCACGCCCGGTCGATGCGGAGGGTAATCCCTTACCGCCAAAGCCGCGCGTTGACGCGGAAGGCAACCCCTTACCGCCGCGGCCGCGTCCCTTGGATGCAAACGGTAATCCCTTGCCGCGCAAGCCAAGGCCGCTGGATGCAAACGGTAACCCCTTGCCGCGACGCCCCAGACCATTGGACGCGGAAGGCAACCCCTTACCGCCGCGGCCCAAGCCGCAAAGCCCTCCCGTTGCCGTCGATCCGCCCCCCACCCTACCTTCAAATATTATACGTCCGCCACGGCCGATTGAAGAAAGACCTGCGAAACCCCCGTTTCGTCATACGGGTATGGCAGGGGACAGACCCCCTCGTCCCGCTCATCCGTCAGGTGCCGCGGGTGATCGTCCTCCGCGTCCCATGAATGACAGACCCCCCCGCCCGACAGGCGCACCGGGCACCCGTCCCCCAATGCGTACGGGAGGTCCCAGCGCGGCGGGGACCCGTCCCCCGGGTATGGGCCGCCCTGCAGGCGCACCGGGAAGCCGCCCCCCAATGGGTGGCACACCCCGTCCCGCAGGTGCGGCGGGTGGTTTCCGTCCCGGCGGCCCGCCGTCACGCGGCGGCGCACCGGGAAGCCGCCCCCCAATGGGTGGCGCACCCCGTCCCGCAGGTGCGGCGGGTGGTTTCCGTTCCGGCGGCCCGCCGTCACGCGGCGGCGCACCCAAACCCATCGGTAAAACCGAACCGAGTAAGGACGACCGCAAAGCCCAATGGAGCCGCGATTCCCAAGCGCGTACAGCCAAAAAAGATAAAAAAGATACCGACCGCAAGGAAAACAAGCAAGGCTTCGACCGTAAATCCCGTACGGGAGCGAAACCGCTAAAGAAAATCATGCCTAACTTCGTTGCCCCCGTGATTACGCAGATTACCGTAGCTACCGAAATCACCGTACGCGATTTGGCGGAAAAATTGCTTAAGTCCAATGCGGATATCATCAAGATCCTTATGCGTAAGGGATTGATGGTTACGGCCAACCAAGTGATTGATTTTGAAACGGCGTCCTTCGTGGCCGCTACCTTTGACGTGTTGGTTGAGGAATACGTGGAAGTCGATATCTTTGAACAAGCGTTTTCTTCCGCGCCCGACATGGAAGATGACCTGATAACACGTCCGCCCGTAGTGGTTGTCATGGGTCACGTTGATCACGGAAAAACTTCCTTGCTTGACGTTATCCGCAATGCCAACGTGCAATCCGGCGAAGCGGGCGGTATCACGCAGCATATAGGCGCGTATTCCACCACGATCAACAACAAAGTGATAACGTTCCTCGACACTCCGGGCCACGAGGCATTTACGGCCATGCGTATGCGCGGCGCGCAGGTTACCGATATCGCGATATTGGTGGTAGCGGCGGATGACGGCGTTATGCCGCAGACCATTGAAGCCATCAACCACGCGAAAGCCGCCGGGGTCGATATCATCGTGGCTATCACCATGATGGACAAAACGAGTGCGAACCCCGACCGTGTTAAGCAGCAGCTTACCGACCATGGTCTGCAGCCCGAGGATTGGGGCGGCGAAACGATTACCGTGCCCGTATCCGCGTTAAAAAAAGAAGGCATCGATACGCTGCTGGAAATGATATTGCTGGTGTCGGAAATGAAGGAGCTTAAGGCAAACCCGAAGAAATCCGCACGCGGCAGTATTATAGAGGCAAAGCTGGACAAAGGCCGCGGCCCGGTTGCCACGGTTTTGGTACAGGAGGGTACGCTTAAAGTGGGCGACCCGGTTGTCGCGGGCGCGTGTTACGGTAAAATCCGTGCGATGGTGGACGGCCACGGCCGTACGGTAAAGGAAGCCGGCCCCTCCACGCCTGTGGAAATTATCGGCCTTGCCGAAGTACCCGCCACAGGTGATATCCTTTATACGGCGGCCAACGAACGCCAAGCCCGCCAACTGTCCGAAACGGTTGTGGCAAAAGGACGCGAAAATCTCATCAAGAGTACGCAAGGTAAGATTTCGCTGGATGATTTGTTCAACCAAATACAAGCGGGGCAGGTTAAAGACCTGAACGTGGTGGTCAAGGGTGACGTACAGGGCTCCGTCGAGGCGTTGCGCGGCAGTTTGGAAAAACTGTCCAACCCGGACGTCCGCGTACGTACGATCCATACGGGCGTCGGCGCGGTTACGGAATCCGACGTTATGCTGGCTTCCGCCTCCAACGCGATTATCATCGCCTTTAACGTACGGCCCGACGCCTCGGCTAAAACCACCGCCGAAACGGAAAACGTTGACATCCGCCAGTACAGCGTCATTTATTCCGCTATCGATGATATCGAAGCCGCCATGAAGGGTATGCTGGACCCCGAATTCCGCGAAGTTGTGCTGGGCAACGCCGAAATCCGCCAAATCTTCAAAGCCAGCGGCGTGGGCACCATCGGCGGTTGTATGGTTTTGGACGGAAAGATTACCCGATCGGCCAAGGTACGTATCATACGCGACGGCCGCGTGATATACGACGGTACGCTCGATACGTTAAAGCGCTTCAAGGACGACGCGCGGGAAGTGGCTGCGGGCTACGAATGCGGTATGCTGTTTAAGAATTATAATGATATCCGTGAAAGCGACAAAGTGGAAGCATACATCATGGAGGAAATACCTCGCTAAGGGTGTTTGAATGAAAGCACGGCAAATCAGGATCAACGAAGAGGTAACGCGCGTTATCGCGAACATTATCCGTTCGGAAATGTCCGATCCACGTATCGGTACGGTTGTGAGCGTGATACGCGCGGAGGTTACCGCGGACTTGAAGTATTGCAAGGTATGGGTAAGCGTACCCGGGGACGAAGCGCGGCAAGGGGAAACGATGGCCGCGCTTACGAAGGCGTCCGGTTTTATCCGTCGGCGCGTCGCGGAAACCGTAAATCTGCGCCATACGCCGGAAATAACGTTTATCTACGACGATTCGATCGCGTACGGGATGCGTATGCGTAAACTGATTGACGAGGCGAATCAATGAACGGTGATAAGATAGCCGGTATTCTGCGTGAATATCGGCGTTTTATTATTGCGGGACATGTTAATCCTGACGGCGACGCCATCGGGGCGTGTATGGCGTTGGCAATGGTGTTGGAAAAGATGAACAAGGAACCCGTCGTGCTGTTGGAAGGGTACCCATTTAAATACGATGTGATACCGGGGAAGCGGTTTTTATGGCGGGAGGGGACGGATACGCCGGAAGCGGATGTTTTTATCGCGTTGGATTGCGGCGACATTGAACGGTTGGAAACGTCCAAGCCTTTTTTTGATCAAACGCCCATCACCATTTGCATCGACCACCATGAAACGAATACGGGTTTCGCGCAATATAATCTGATCGACGTCCACGCTTCCTCCACGTGCGAAATGGTTTACGATTTAATCGAATCCTTGGTGGAGATGGATGCGGATATCGCCGCCGCGCTCTATGCGGGTATGGTAACCGATACGGGGGGCTTCCGCTTCAACGCCTCGACGAAAGCAACCATGGAAAAAGCCGCCCGCTTGATGGATACGGGGATCCGATTTACGGATATATACAACGCGTTATTACACGACCATACCTTCACTTCGTTGAAGGCATTGGGTATAGCATTTGAAAACATGCGCAAATCAACGGATGGGAAAATCGTTTACTCCGGCGTGACACGTGCCGAAATGGATAAAATCAACGCGGTGCCGAGTGATTTGGATGGGGTCGCAAAATACTTGATACGGGTACAGGGTGCGGAGGTTGCGTTTTTTGTGTATGAAGGCGACGCACCGAATGAAGTTAAGGGCGGTTTACGCTCGAACGGTTTGCATGTGGGTAAAGTGGGGACGCGCTGGGGCGGAGGCGGGCATCGGCTGGCGGCGGGGTTTAAAACGAATATCCCCATCGCCGAATTGATACCGCGTTTATTAAAAGATATTGAAGGGGAACTATCCGCGCGTGATTAAACACGGCATTATCAACGTATATAAGGAAAAAGGTTATACTTCGCATGATGTGGCAGCCATCCTCCGTAAGGCGACGGGTACAAAAGCCGGGCACACCGGCACCTTGGACCCCAACGCGCAGGGTGTGTTGCCTGTTTGTTTGGGGCGGGCGACCAAGCTGGCGGATTACATCATGGCGGCGGATAAAACATACGTAGCGGAAGTGGTGCTCGGCGTTACCACCGATACGGGTGACATGACGGGGGAAGTGCAAACGCGCGGGGAAGCAAACATCACCGCTAAAGACTTTGCGGAGACCGTTTCGGGGTTTGTCGGGGAGCAATGGCAAATACCGCCGATGTATTCCGCCGTAAAAATCGGCGGAAAAAAATTATATGAAATGGCACGCAAAGGGGAAACGGTGGAACGTACCCCACGAAAGGTCACGATAAACGATATACGGGTGTTGACACAGGATGAAGCCGCTGACTTAGGGTGTGTCGGGTCGTTTAACAGCCGTTTTTTTATTGAGGTTTCATGTACGAAGGGTACCTATATACGCAGCTTGTGTACGGACATCGGCGCAGCTTTGGGTTTGGGTGCGGCGATGGGGGAATTGACCCGCACCCGAAGCGGACAATTTTCCTTAAAAGACGCGGTAAAAATCAAGGACATAAAAGAAGCGGTCGTAACAGGAAAGTTGCATGATTATGTATTACCCGTGGAGACCGTGCTCCCCTACCCCAAAGCCCATGTAAAAGCGGAAGGGTTGGCGATGGCGTTAAACGGGAATGCGTTGCCGAAGGAATTAATCGAATCCATACCCCCATACATAGACAGGCTTTGGTTGTATTCCCCCGTTTCCGACGGTACAAGCCAACGGCTCATCGGTTTGTTTTCGTTGACATCCGACGGTTGCCGTATACGCGCGGAGATAATGCTGTGAAAATCCTAACCGGACGGGAACTGCCCGAACCGTGCGTGCTTACGGCAGGTAAGTTCGAAAGCATCCATCGTGGGCATCAAGCGTTGATCCATAAAATAACGCGCATAGCGAAGGAAAAAGGTATCGCTTCCGCGGTCGTCGCGTTTACGCCGCATCCTTATCGCGTGTTGGGTAACGCGGAATACAAGCCGTTATTTTCCCGCCGGGAACGCGTTTTTTTGCTGGAACGGCTCGGTGTGGATTACCTGTTGGAGTATCCCTTCGATGAGGCCTTGATTACGCTTGACCCGATCGGGTTTGCCCAAATTATTTTCGAACGGTTAAAGGCCCAAACCGTCGTAATCGGCGAAGGTTACCGTTTCGGCCACAAACGCGCAGGTACGGCGCAAACGTTAAAAACCTTGGCGGAGGGATACGGACGTTCGGTAATCTTATGCGAACCATTGGGGAATGAAACCGAATCCGCACCCGTCAGCACATCCCATATACGTACCCTGCTTAACGGTGAAGGTATTCCGCGCCTAACGGAAGCCGCGGCTTTGATGGGTTTTTCCTTCTTTGCGATGGGTACCGTCAAGCAAGGGCGGCAATTGGGGCGCGAATTGGGTTTCCCCACGCTTAACCTCTACCCGACGGCGGATAAATACCTGCCGCGCTTCGGCGTATACGCCGCACGCACGACGATGGGGGACCGCGTATTTAACGGCATTACCAACATCGGCCTGCGACCGACCGTAAACGCGCGGGAAACCGTCCCCACGATCGAAACGCACCTGTTCGATTTTAACGAAGACGCATACGGACGGGAAATCCGCGTTGAATTCCTGCGTTTTATTCGGGACGAGAAGACATTTACCGATTTAAACGCCCTGCGCGCTCAAATCGCGGAAGATGTACGGGATTACGGGCGGTATTGATTTTAGCGAACGGATGAAGGTCACTTATACGATAATATCCGCTTTCGCCCGTATATTAAATACGCGCAGATATGCCTCTTCCAACGGTATCCACTTTTCGACAAACATCGTAACGGCCTCCGCGCCGTTGCGCCGTTTAATACGTGCGTATTGAACGGCGGGCTGCACATCGGAAAAGACGCGTACATCCATGTAATCCCCCAAAACGGGATGGTGGCTGTACGCGCCTTCGATTATCCGTTGGTTTGATTGCGCGACTCGGCGTACGCCGTTGTAATCCATCGCTTTGCAATCAAATATACGGTATTCAAACCCTTCCCCGCTCCTTAAATACGGCAATACTTCTTGCGCAAACCGTTCATGGTGGACGTTGCCGCCGGGGGTCGCCAAACGATCCGCCGTGCGCAATTCCGCGGGCAGAAAGAAGTCGTCCATATAAATAACCCCCGCCCCGCTTTGCTCGGCAAGCAACGCGGCAATCGTGGACTTGCCCGAACCGCACCTGCCGTCGATGGCGATAATAGAGTCGGGCTTTATCAGCGGAAGCAAATGGGTTAAGCGGGTTTGGATGTCAGGCGGCATGGGGTCCCTTCCGTTTGCCGGAATCTATGAATCATCGTTTATTATATACAAAAAAACACCCCGCACAATCAAACAATATCGCAAGGCGTATGGATCCAAATCATCGATGATATTTCTTAAAATTTGGCTGACGCAAAATATCGTGATATAATCCGTAATCGGTTGTAAACTTATGGAATCAATCAAAGGCGGAAATTATTTTTGAATTATTTGTTCATCGCGGGAATAGGATTTATTTTATTTTTGGCCGTCGGGTTTACCTACATGGGGATGCGTTTATTTTCATGGCTTCGGCTTAAGTTCTCTAAGATGAATAAAACCGCATACACCATCGGCTACATAATCTTTATTTTCTTACCGACCATCGGCATGTTTGTTCCCGCTTGGCTTTGGCCCGTACGTTGGGTGGGTATGTGCTTGTTGGCTTTTTTCGTTTATTTGTCCGTGTTCCAAATCGTTTCGGACTTGATTATCCTTTTCCGAAGGTTGGTAAAAAGACCTTCGTCGGAAACGCTGCGATTCCGCATAAACGGCGTTGCGATATTGCTGGCATTGGTTGTGACCGTCGGGGGATTTATCCACGCGCGGCGCATCGACCATGTGTTTTATGATATCTACACCGACGGCGAAGGCTTACCCGCTCCGCTGACCATCGTGATGATCAGCGATTTGCACTTCGGCGGCTTTAATTCCGAAAGCCGCTTGGCGTATTGGGTGGAGCGCATCAACGCGTTGGAACCCGATATCGTTTGTTTACCCGGGGATATTTTTGACGGCGGCTTTAGGCATATACGCAATCCCGATCTGATCGCGGAACGGCTGCGGGGTATCGAGGCGACTTACGGCGTCTTTGCCGCGTTGGGTAATCACGACGCGGGTAGCGATTTTTATTTAAAAATGGACGTTTTGGAACGCGGCGGCGTACGCGTACTGCGGGAGGAATACATATTAATCGCCGATAATATCGCCTTGGTGGGACGTGATGACGTTGCGCCGATGGGCCACGCGGGGGACGTCACACGGGGTAATATCCCCGATATCATCGCCGATATCGGGGAGGATAAGGTTATCATCGTGATGGACCACAACCCCGTCGGTATCGCGGAGCATGACGGATACGTGGATTTGTTGCTTTGCGGGCATACGCACCGCGGGCAATTGTTCCCCATTAATTTCGTTACGCGTGCGATGTTCGTACAGCATTACGGGTATTACCGAGCAACGGGGAGCCGTACGCAGGTCGTTATTTCTTCCGGTATTAATACTTGGGGGCCGCCCGTACGGGTGGGTACAAGCAACGAAATCGTGCGCATCACCCTACGGTAAAGCGCGGATATTCCCCATTCCTTGACAATACCCTTCCCAATATATATATTCGAATCCGTTCCTATATTATCTTCATTTTATATTAAGGGGTTTTCATCATGTTGGCAACCGAAAAGACAATGGAAAAAATCGTCGCGCTCGCCAAGGGCCGCGGCTTCGTGTTCCCCGGTTCGGAGATTTACGGCGGGTTCGCCAATACGTGGGACTACGGGCCGTTGGGTGTTGAGCTGAAAAATAACGTAAAGCGTTGCTGGTGGAAGAAATTCGTGCAGGAAAGCCCGTACAACGTGGGCTTGGACGCCGCGATATTGATGAACCCCGCCGTATGGAAGGCTTCGGGCCATGTGGATGGTTTTAACGACCCGCTGATGGACTGCCGCGCCTGTAAGGAGCGTTTCCGCGCGGATAAGATCATCGAGGAATATTGCCATGAAAAAGGATTGGACGAAAACCCCGACGGATGGCCTCCGAATAAAATGAAAGCCTTCGTGGACGAACACAAGCTCCCCTGCCCCAAGTGCGGCAAACATGATTTTACGGATATCCGCCAATTTAATATGATGTTCAAGACCTTCGTGGGTGTTACGGAGGACAAGCAAACCACGGCGTATCTGCGGCCCGAAACGGCGCAGGGTATTTTCGTCAACTTTAAAAACGTACAGCGCACCACCCGCCGCAAGATTCCTTTCGGTATTTGCCAAATCGGCCACGCCTTCCGCAATGAGATTACCCCGGGTAACTTTATCTTCCGCACCCGCGAGTTTGAGCAAATGGAGCTTGAATTCTTCTGCGAACCGGGTGAAGATTTGGAATGGTTCGAATATTGGCGAAAATACTGCTGGGATTGGCTGGTAAACTTGGGCGTTTCCGAAGAAAACTTGCGTATGCGCGACCACAATCCCGAACAGCTTTCGCACTATTCCAAGGCTACGACGGATATTGAATACAAATTCCCGTTCGGGTGGGGCGAGTTATGGGGCATTGCCGACCGTACGGATTATGACTTGAAGCAGCACATGGAGCACAGCGGTGAGGACATGCATTACATCGATACGAGCGACAATACAAAGCGTTTCATCCCTTATTGCGTGGAGCCTTCCATCAGCGTTTCGCGCCCGACGCTGGTGCTTTTGTGCGAAGCATACGACGAAGAGGAGCTGGGCACACCCGAAAAACCCGACACGCGTGTGGTGCTGCGCTTCCACCCGGCCATCGCGCCGGTGAAGGCCGCCGTGTTCCCCCTTTCAAAGAAATTGGGCGACGCGTGCCTGCCTATATACCAAGTGCTTTCAAAGCATTTTAATTGCGAATTTGACGATACGGGCTCCATCGGCAAGCGCTACAGGCGGCAGGATGAAATCGGTACGCCGTATTGCATCACGTATGACTTCGAATCGGAAACCGACAACGCCGTCACCATACGGGAAAGAGACAGTATGCTCCAGGAACGTATCCCGATTGTTGAATTGGTTGCGTATCTGACGGACAGGTTGGCGTATTAATGAAAAATCTGCATACGCGTTTCCTTGCTTGGTGCAGGGAAACGGTATCAAAAACGCGGGCAAGGACCCTCTATATATCGGCGGGTGCTTTGCTCGTTTTTGTTGCGGGGATTATCGTAACCGTTATCTTAATTTCGGGGCGGGGCGGAAACGTTCCCGCCGAAAACCCGCTCCAATCGGTTCCGCTTGATTCCGTCGAGGTTACGCCTTTTGTGGAAGTCATACCCGAGCCCGTTATCTATCCCCTTGAGGACGACCCCGATGAACTTTATTCCGACCCCCCCGCCGAACCCGAGCCCGAACCGGACCCCGGCCCGCCGGGTTTACTGACGGGCTTACCCATACATGAAGGGTATGTTAACCGACGCCCCATTGCCGTAGTGGTCAACAATATCTTCGCCGCGCATCCGCAAAGCGGTATTTCGTCCGCCGATGTGGTATACGAGGTGCTGACCGAAGGTAACATCACGCGGCTCATCGCGGTGTTCCAAACGGAGATACCCGACAAGATCGGCCCCGTACGCTCCACGCGCAATTATTTCGCGGGGTTGGCGATGAATCATGACGCCATTTTCGTGCACCACGGCGGCACGTGACAGGGGTACGACCGCATCCGGGAGCTGCGGGCAGACCATTTGGACGGCATGGATTTGGAAGGCAGGGTGTTTTGGCGTGACCGCACCTTTCCCGCGTGGACGGGTTTAACGGGGCAACGCGCGCAGGAGCACAGCTCCTATACGGGATGGGAACGCATGTCCGCTTACATCGAGGCGCACGGTATACGCGATACCGTAAGTGAAGAAGAGGGATTCGGTTTTCGTTTCGGTGAAATACCTAACGAAATCGAACCGTCGGGTATCGCCGAAACCGTCGCCATTCCCTTTTCACCGGAATATGCACGCAGCTTCGCCTTCCATGCGGAATACGGCGTTTATTCGGTGCATAACCGCCGCGGCGCACATATCGACGCCGAGACGGAAGGCGGACCCGTATTCGTCGCGAATATCCTGGTGAAGATCACGTCGATGCGTGTGTTCGATACGCGTGCGGGTTACCGCAACGTGGATACCGTCGGCTCGGGCGAAGGTTTTTTAGCTACGGGCGGGAAATATTTCCCCGTACGGTGGGAAAAGGATTCCCATGTTGACCCCCTGCGTTGGTATTTCCTGTGCGGTACGCCCATCGTACTTACGCCGGGTAATACATGGATATGCATATTACAGGATACGGCAAAGGCGGTGTTCGGATAATGCGCAGGATCATACGCGTTTCGCTGGCGATAACGCTGTTGCTTTTATTTGCGTCTTGCGGACGGGACGAAATTGAAACCTATGGGGGAACGCCTTACGAAGCGGAACCCCTAATAACCGCAACACCCGAACCCACCCCAACACCCGCTCCGACCCCTACGCCTTCCCCCACTCCTACAACCACGCCAACGCCCACACCAACACCCGAACCCACCCCGGAACCCACGCCCGACCCGACGCCAACCCCACAACCCACACCGGAACCCACCGCGACCCCAACCCCCGGAGCGACCGCCGCTTCGGGTATCCGCATCCCCATACTTATGTACCATTCGTCCTCGGAGGACCCGCCTGATTCGTCGCTGCCGGAGCTGTACGTACGGCCTTCGGCGTTCGAAAGGCAAATGCTGCACCTTATCGAAAACGGCTTCACCTTCGTCACGTTTTGCGATTGGGATTACCTGTACCGTATCGATAAACCCGTGATGGTCACCTTCGACGACGGCTACCGCACCAACTACCGCGATATCTTCCCGCTGTTAAAGCAATACGATATAAAGATGACAATTTTCCTCACATGGCAGAACATCGGCCCGTACGGTATTACGCAGGATATGATACGTGAAATGCACGATTCGGGTTTGGTCGTATTTGAAGCGCACACGATGACCCACCCGGACCTGACGACCGTCAACGCGCAGCGTTTGCGCCACGAAATGGCGGAAACCAACCGTTTAATCGAGGAACTCACGGGAAGAGCGCCGATTGCGCTGGCGTACCCCGGCGGGCGTTTTAACGCGGACGTGATCGCGATGACGCGGGAGCATTACCGCTTCGGGCTTCGGGCTGACTTGGGTATGCACAACACCGCGTTCAGCGATTTCGAAATGCGCCGCATCCGCGTAAGCCGTTCCACGGGATTGGCGTCATTTATCGAATCGGTTTCGTAGCGAATGGCGGCGAAGGCACGGCTGTTGCTTATCGAAGACGACGCCGTGATCGCGGCGGGTTTGGTTTATGCCCTTGAAAATGAGGGCTATTTTGTTACCCATATACGGGATCTGGCTTCGTCCCAATGTAAGTTGAAGTCGCATACATATGATTTGGCCGTCATCGACATCGGCCTGCCCGACGGTACGGGCTTCGAACTGGTGGGCACGCTTAAGGAAGCGGGCGTGTCCATGCTTTTCCTTACGGCGGTGGATGACGAGGGTAATATCGTACGCGCCTTTGAAGGCGGCGCGGAGGACTATGTGACCAAGCCGTTTCGGCTGGGGGAATTGATGGCGCGGATCAAGGCAGTACTGCGCCGACGCAGCGGCTTGGGTGATTTGTCAACGTTGGGCAGGGTTACGATAAACACAAACGAAGGAAAAGCCTACGTCGGCGATACCCCATTGGACTTAACCGCTCTCGAATATCGACTGCTCCTCGTCTTTGCCAACCACAAGGGGCAATTATTGACGCGCGGGCAAATATTAAACCTGTTGTGGGACTCCGCAGGGGTTTTTGTGGAGGATAATACGCTGACGGTATATGTGAAGCGCCTGCGCGAAAAGTTGGGCGAAAATGCCCACATCGAAACCGTACGCGGCGCGGGGTATCGGGCCAATGCTCATCAGTAAAAAGGAAATCGAACGCCTTTCCGCCGACGTACGCCGTATAATCGACGGGCAAAGTGTCGATTTACGCGACAACCTCGAAGGCCGGCTTTCAATCCTAAAAAATGACATACATACCCTCGCCGGAAGCCTGAACGAACAGGCAAGCAACCTGCAAAGGGAAAAATCCGCCATGGCCGAAACCCTCGCGGATATTTCGCATCAACTAAAGACGCCGCTTACGGCAATGATGGTAATGACGGAATTGCTGGAGAACGCGCCGCCCGATAAAGCCGCGGAATTTATCCAAAACCTTAAGCGGGGGCTTGCGCAAACGGGTTGGCTGGTTAACGCCTTATTAAAGATGGCGAAGCTGGAATCGGGGAGCGTCGTATTTTCACGCACGGAGGTTACCGCGGGGGAATTATTGGAGCTTGCCTTGCAACCCTTGCAAATATTGCTGGATATTAAAGACCAACGGGTGGAATGGGCAAACGGTACGCCTTACGGTGAAGTCCGCTTTTTGTGCGACAAAAACTGGACGGCGGAAGCGTTAACCAATATTATCAAGAACGCCTCCGAACATTCCCCCGAGGGCAGCACCATCACAGTTGACGCGGGGGCTAACCCCTTGTGTAAATGGCTGTCCGTCACCGACACGGGCAAGGGTATTCCCTATACCGAAATCAAGGGTTTGTTCCAACGCTTTGGGGGTACGTTTAAAAAGCAGGGTACGGGCATCGGTTTACCGCTTGCGTTGGCGATCCTGCGCGGGCAAAACGGTGATATCGAAGTGGATGGGGGTAGTCCAAGCGACGGTAAAGGCGCGTCGTTTATGTTGAGGTTCTTTGTATGAAGCGGGACAGCAAGGACGTCAGCGAATTAAAGCATAAAATTCGCAAGCTCAAGCAATTTGAAATTACCGTACGCGCCCGGCATAACATCGCAAGCGGCATCCCCTTGGCGTGGGATAAATTCTTCAAAAAGCTGTACCCGTTGGAAAAATTGGCGCTTTTGGGTAAAGAGGAATATACGGAAATCGTTAACGCTTTCTTCGCCCGCGTATACTACGAAATCTATACATACAGCGGTATCATCGCCGCGACGGTATATGACCCTGCGCTCCTTTCGAAGCTCGGCCTTTCCCCCGTCGCCGACGAAGCCGCCGTAAAGAAACGCTTCCGCGAGTTGGCGAAGGAGCACCACCCCGACGCGGGCGGAAATGCGGATAAGTTCATCGAACTGATGAAAGCGTATAAAGAATTAAAATAATCATTTTACATAATTTTAGTCACCGTACAGTCACATTCGCTTTTTATACTCTCCTTATCACCCGCGGACGCGGGTAAACAAAGGGGAATTTTTATGGGAATTTTAAAGGTAAAGGGCTTGACCAAAACCTACGGCACGGCTGACGCGCATGTTACGGCGTTGGGCGGGGTATCGTTTGCGGTGGAAAAGGGAAGTTTTACGGCGATCGTGGGCGCTTCGGGCAGCGGCAAATCGACGCTTTTGCATTTGCTGGGCGGGGTGGACAGACCGACCTCGGGTTCGGTGCAGGTGGACGGGCAAAACATTTTCGAAATGAACGAATCCAACCTCGCTATTTTCCGCAGACGCAATATGGGGATCGTTTACCAATTTTATAACCTCGTGCCGACGCTCACCGCCGAGGAAAATATCATGCTGCCGTATTTGCTGGACGGGCGAAAACCCGACGCCGCCATGCTGAAGGAGTTGCTGGAAACCATCGGCCTTACCGACCGCGCGGGGCATTTGCCCGGCGAGCTTTCCGGCGGGCAACAGCAGCGCGTTTCGATCGCGCGGGCGTTGATTAACAGCCCCGCGGTGATTTTAGCCGACGAACCGACGGGTAACCTCGACTCCAAATCCGGCCGCGAGGTCATCGATTTGCTAAAGTTCGCCAACAAACGCTACAGCCAAACGCTCCTGCTCATTACCCACGATGAAAAAATCGCGTTGCAAGCCGACCGCATTATCACCCTCAGCGACGGACAGATTTTAAGGGATGAGAGGGTACGTTCATGAAACTGACGGCAAGGTTGGCGTACAGCCAAATCACCGCCAACCGAAAGCGCACGGTTTGGACGCTTTTGGGCATCGTATTGTCCGTTTCGATGATTACCGCCGTGTACGGCTTCGCGGCAGGCGGGCTTGACGCGATGCATATGCTTGCGGGTGAAATGCGGGCGGAATATTACACCATGATTTATATCATCGGCGCGGTGTTGAGCGCGATTATCTTCGCGTCGTCGGTAATCGTTATGACCAACGCCTTCCGCGTAAGCGCGGGGCAGCGCATGTCCCAATTCGGGATATTAAAGAGCGTGGGCGCGACGAGCAGGCAAATTTCGCAAACGATTGTATACGAAGGTATTTGGCTTTCGACCATCGGTATACCCGCGGGGGTTATGGTTGGTTTGCTGGTGCAGTACATCGGGGTACGGATCGCTAACGTTTTCCTGGTGGAAATTAACGTCATGGAATCGAACCCGCTGATATTCGGTTTCATCGTCGCGTGGCAAGCGATACTCGCCGCGGTTTTGGTTGGGTTCTTTACGGTATTTATCTCCGCGTGGCTCCCCGCGCGTAAAGCGGCACGCCTTTCCGCCATTGACGCGATCCGTAAGGAAAGCGGCACGAAGGTAAAAACCGCCCGCAAAAATACGGGGCGGCTCGTGTCGAGGTTGTTCGGTTTCGAAGGCGCGCTGGCGGCGAAGTCGCTCATGCGGAGCAAACGGAACTTCCGCGCCACCGTCGTATCGCTGACCATCAGTATCGTGATGTTCGTCGGCGCCAGCAGCTTCGGCACGCACCTTAATCGCATGGCGCGTTTGGTGCTTCCTACGGTGGACGCGGATGTTATCGGCGATTTCTTCAGCCAGCAGGATCATGTTAGTGTTTTCGATGAAGCGGGCGAAACCGTGGACAGTTATGTACATTATCTACCGTTGGAATACGCCGTCGCCGAGCAAATCACCGCCCGCCTGCGGGAATTCCCGGGGGCGTCGGTCATTGGTGTGGGTTCAAACGTTTCCCGCACGCGCGTTACGGGTACGGTCCTGCCGACGGGTATGGAAACAAGCGCCCTGCGCCAACGGATTGACCCGGAAAACTTACGGGAATCCTTATACCTTTCCTTCGCGTTGGTCAGCGTAGACGCGTTATTGTACGCCGAGTTGTGCCGCCGCGCGGGCGTACCCCACGGCTCGAATATCCTGATCAATTACATGCGCTGGCGCGACGAGGACCGATGGGTGGAATTCGCGCCCTTTAACTTCGACTACCAAACCGTAGGAGTCATGAGCGGCAACGATATCATCGAAGTCCCCCTGCACGGTGAATTACGCGGCGACGTTATCCCGGGCGAGGTCCTGTATGCGGGCAGGTATATGGCTATCGCCGTCGTGCCGGAGCTGGACGCGAAGAGCTACCATTGGTTCGCGCAGACCGACGATCCCGGGGCGTTTACGTCCTTCATGTTCGACGTCATCTTTGAACACCTTACGGACACGCGGGGTATAAGCGTCGGCGTACGTATGCCTTCCTCCGAGCAGAGCCGTGACCGCGCCGTCATACGGCTGGTCATGGTCTTCACCTACGGCTTCGTGGGGATGCTGACGCTTATCGGCTTGACCAACGTTATCAGCACGATCTCCACCAATGTGCGTTCACGTTCACGTGAATTCGCCGTATTGCAAAGCGTGGGCATGACCCACGGCGGGCTCAACCGTATGCTCAACTTGGAAAGTATTCTGTGTTCGTTTAAATCCCTCGTTTACGGCATCCCGTTGGGCATTGCGGCTTCGTATTTTATATATTGGGGTGTTATACAAGCGGTGGATTTTGATTATGTTTTTCCGGTCGCGGCTATTTTGCAATGCGTGCTGGCGGTATTTATCATTACGTGGGTGACCATGCGCTACGCGGCGGCACGGCTGCGCGGCGGCAGCTTGGTGGACAGCATCAGGGAAACATAATCCTGCATGAAAACGGCACCCATGAGTTTGCTTGGGTGCCGTTTATCTTGCATATACGGTTATGCAGTCGGATTATTTGAAGTCCTCTTCGAAATCGGCTTCGTCGGCTTCCGCTTCGCAGGGGTTTTCGTCGTAGATTTCCACGCGTGAGGTGAGTACACCCGCGTAGAAAAGCACCGCCAGTACGGTATATACGCGCTTCTTGCATACTTTGCCGTCCGCTTTTGCCTTCGAACGTAGCACCGTAAACAATATCGCAAGCAGTAGCGAAACCGCTTTGGCGATGATCGTGCCGATCACGCTTTTTTTATTGGCGCAGGTAAAACCGAAAACCGACGCCACTTTGCACATCATTTCCTTTTGTTGTTCGTTCATGTCAAACCTCCCGCGTTTGGAATATTTACCATTTGATTCTAACATAACCGGAAATAAAAAAACAATATTTTGAAATATATTATAATCTTTAAAATGCGGCGCATGATGCAGTTTGCGGAACAATTTTTAGATTTTGAAATTGTGTCGGTACTGCCGACACAATTAAGCTGGTCGCATTTTACAGAAATTTTACCGTTAAAAACACAAGAAGCAAAAATGTTTTATATAAACGAAACCGCCCGTGGATTTTTAAGCACAAGGCAGTTACGGAAGATGATTAACCGCAAAGCCTTTGAGCGAAAAGAAATTGCCGACACGCAAATCACATCCGCATCGCCTATCCCTGTCGGCACATTCAAAGACCCGTATCTTTTTGATGTGCTTGGCATTAAAGATGAATACATGGAAGCAGATGTAGAGGAAGCAATCTTGCGCGAGCTTGAAAAGTTCATTTTAGAATTTGGCAAGGGCTTCACTTTCGTTGAACGGCAGAAGCGAATGATTATTGACGGGCGCGATAAAAAATTAGATTTGCTTTTTTATAACAGGGATTTAAAACGGCTTGTTGCTGTTGAACTAAAATACGGACGCTTTGACGCTCGTGACAGCGGGCAGTTAAAATTATATTTAGGTTGGCTTGATAAATACGAACGGCGCGAGGGTGAAAATGCTCCAATCGGTTTGATACTCTGCTCCGACAGTGGGCGCGAAGAAATCGAACTTTTAAAATTAGACCGCGACGGTATTATGGTAGCGGAATACTGGACAGCCCTGCCGCCGAAAGCGGAGTTTGAACAAAAAATCCAAACAATACTTTCCGAAACCCGTGAGCGGTTAGCACAGCGGAATTTACTTCTGCCGGGGGAATAAGATATGACAGCGAAACGCATCATGCGGCGAAGATTATGAACATCATATATCTTGTTTTTGTTTTCTTGGTTTGCGTCTGCTTTAATTCCGTTCATCAGGCGGTTTTTGTGTTCCCTTTGGGATAAACCATTTCATGCTTCGGCGGCCTGTTTTGTTTTAATCGAATAAATCAAGCAACGAATATCGGCCATATTCTAAGACTCAGTCAATGTATTTGTAAAAATTACCGTGTTATATTAACGCAGCAGCAAACGACCGAGGCAGCCGATAGCCAAGGGCGGGTTTTGCCATCCCGGGAAGGGACCTTCGGGCACCGAAACCGGGCGCACCGCACCACGCCGGCATCCCTCGATAAACGCTGCACCCCGTTTTACCCGCACCACTGCCAAACCCGCGGAAAGGGGCAGCGTATCCGGCCAAGAGCTCAGCCGGGTATGCCACCCATGTCGCGACACCTTCCAACGGTAAGGCAACCAAGCCCTCATGAGGCAGAATCAACACATCGGGTTCCCGGGACCCGTTAATGACAAAATGAGATAACCAACGGTAACCAAATCAACGCGCCGTATATAACCTAACGCGGTTAAGGTCGGGTTTTATGCGGCGCGTTATTTTCGTGCGCAATATGAAAGCGAGGTAAGGGATGATATACGGTTATTGCCGCGTAAGCACATCGGAGCAAAACGAAGCAAGGCAAATGGACGCGTTGGCCGGATTGGGTATACCGACCTCCCGTATATACGCGGACAAGCAATCGGGCAAGGATTTTAAGCGTCCCGCATGGCTTGCGTTGGTTGACCGTCTGACAACGGGTGACTTGGTATTCGTCCATTCCATAGATCGCTTGGGGCGCGACTACGAGGAAATCCAACACTGGTGGCGTGTGCTCACCAAGGAGCGCAACATCGACATCGCCGTCATATCCACACCCTTATTGGACACACGGCGCGAGAAGAACCTCGTCGGCACGTTCCTGTCCGATATCGTGTTACAGATCCTGTCCTTCGTGGCGGAAAACGAACGCGAGAACATACATAAGCGGCAAGCCGAAGGTATCGCCGCGGCCAAGGCGCGGGGTGTCAGCTTCGGCCGTCCGGTCAAACCCCCTCCGGATAACTTCGCGAAGATAGTCAAGTTATGGGAGCGGAGGAGGATCACGTTTGGGGATGCGTTGGCACAGACGGGGCTTAAGCAGGCAACGTTCTATAACCGGCTGCGGGAGCTGCGCGCGGGGAAGAAGAGGTAGAGGGTAACTCTAAAAACGTCCCCCGTAAACATGGGGACGACGATTGAGTCATTAAACTGTGCTTTGGGGTGGAATTGAATGAAGGAGGGTTGTTAAAAGCCTTTACTTTGTAGGGGTCCGCATGTAGTGAGAGCAAATCTTAAACTACAAAAAGGTGTACATTTTTGTAGCGTGTCTGTAAGGAGTATGCCACGAGTTTTGAAAAAATGCAATAACCAATTTTACGCGGTTTTACTGCGTTTCCGCAATAGTCATATTTTACCGTAATAAAAATTCTAACCGGATTTTATGCATAAAACATCCGATAGGACCTTTATAGAAATGTACACTTTTTTGTAATTGTTCACCACCCGGATATGGCAATTAATACCATACAATTAAATTAATTTAAGCGAGGAAAACGAATATGAAAAACATAATTAAGAGAATCCCTGTTTTAACGTTGGTAGTTTTAATTGTATTAATATTATCTTTTCTTGCCGACATGGATTATATCGGTGTGCTTGTTGGCATCGTTTTTTCTTTGTTTTCCTTGAAACATATGCCATTTATATATGAAGAACTTAAAAATGCAACAGGACATAACATAACAGACAAAGGAATGCAATTTGAATCATTAATTAAAGCAGCCGGTGCTAAGATTATATTGGCTTCCTTTGTATATTCGATTTTGCAACAATTTTTGAGCTCTCGTGTAAAGAATCTATTAATGCATGAATGCTTATCTGATTTTATTATCAATATAATAGCAAATGTCATTTTTATGTTTATTTCTTTGATTTTTACAGTAGTTATTTTTTTATTCATCATGTTTATATATAAAAGAAAAAAAGGTAAATGGTTTACCGGATTTAACAAATAGATAAAAGGAGTGTACGGTATGAAAAACGTAATCTTTGCATTAATGGTTTTATTGGTGGTTTTATTAATGTCATCCTGCGGAAGTAATAACGTTAACAGCAATACTTCCCCGCCATCAACTGCTAACACCCCCGCGCCATCACCCAATGTACCTGCGGGTAACAATAATTTGGATACCGGTTTATCCACCCCCGCACCCACACCCACACCAATGTCAACACCGGAACCAACGCCATCCCCGACACCGGAACCGGAATATTTAAGATTATTTTCACACGAATATGTAACGGTAGAAATCCTCCGAGAAAAATATCCTGAAATGGATCGTCGGTGGGATTGTTGGTATGCCATGGGGTTCTTACCCGGAGAAAGCGGAATTGCCATAACCGGATATAATGGAAGTGCTTCTGTTGTACAAATACCCGATACAATCGGCGGTGTGCCTGTTATTTTTATTTCTGAAACAACTTTTGAAATCGGACCGGATATTGAAATAATTATTCCCGAAACAGTAAAAGCCTTTTTTTGGGGTGGAGGAGGCAAAGTTGCATCTATTGACCGCTGGGAGAGAGCTCCCTCTACACCGGATGTAACGAGATATAGACTATATATACCTAATGGTGTAACGCATATATTGAACATAACATCATTAAGCAAGCAAACAAGGCAAAATATACCATCGGTTATATTTCCGCCTACCGTAAGGGTTATAACTGCCAATGCTTTTCAAGATTTCTTTATTGATGATATCAGTATTATACCCGATAGTGTCAGGAGTATTGGTGCGGATGCGTTTCGTGATACGCAATGGATGGATAGGATGTTTTATAGACCCAACCAATTGTTTGATGTTTTTTATGTAGGAAACGTGGCGCAAAGATGGGGTAACAGTGTAACCAGTCCAAACCCGTTTAATATTCCTAATACTGTAGATATAAGGGCAGGAACAACCGGAATTGCGGAAGCTACGTTTGACAGAAGAACAGCTCCAACTAATGTTAATATTCCTGATGGGGTTACCCATATAGGAGCTACCGCGTTTTTCGATACACGTATTACACAAATTAACCTTCCCGAAAGCATTGTTTTTATCGGACACGCCGCATTTGCGAGTTCACGGATTAATCAAATAAATATTCCGAAAGGCGTTGTACGAATAAACACCAATGCATTTAGCAGCACTTATTTAACAACTGTAAATATACCCCAAGGCGTAACATATATTGGAGCCGGCGCGTTTAATAACATAAATACATTAACAAATTTAACTATCCCCGACAGTGTAACTTATATCGGCGACTGGGCATTTGGCGGAGCTTCACGCCTTACCGATTTAATCATACCCAACAGCGTGACACACATCGGAGATGGAGTATTTTTCGGTGCAACTTCCTTAACCAATTTAGTAATCCCCGATAGTGTGATCCATATCGGAGAAAGAGCATTTTTAAGTGCAACTTCCTTAACCAATTTAGTAATCCCCGATAGTGTGACCCATATCGGAGAAAGAGCATTTTCCGATGCCAGGTCCTTAACCGATTTAGTCATATCCAACAGCGTGACGCACATCGGAGATGGCGCGTTTGGCGGTGCAACTTCCTTAACCAATTTAGTCATATCCAACAGCGTGACGCACATCGGAGATGGCGCCTTTGGCGGTGCAACTTCCTTAACCAATTTAATCATCCCCAACAGCGTTACGCACATCGGAGATGGCGCGTTTGCCCATGCAACTTCCTTAACCAATTTAGTAATCCCCGACAGCGTTACGCACATCGGAAATGGCGCGTTTGTAAATGCTTCATCCCTAACTGATTTAATTATACCCAACAGCGTTACGCACATCGGAGATGAAGTATTTTTCTTTGCACCTTCCTTAACCAATTTAGTAATCCCCAACAGCGTGACGCACATCGGAAATGGTGCGTTTAGAAGTGCAACTTCCTTAACCAATTTAGTAATCCCCAACAGCGTGACGCACATCGGAAATGGTGCGTTTGCCCGTGCAACTTCCTTAACCAATTTAGTAATCCCCAACAGCGTTACGCACATCGGAGATGGCGCGTTTCGTGATACAAATCTACCGGAAGAAACAAGGCAAAAAATATTGGCGATTAATCGACGGGCTTTTGATTGATAAATTTTATTCCCGCGCTTGTTTTTTTGTACAGTTTATGCGTGTGGTGTACATAAACGAGCTGGATTCCTACGCCGAAGCGCGCGGATTAAACACCAAGCAAATGCTGGCAAATTATCAAAACATCCCCAACAACATAATACGCGCCATCGTGGACGCCAACGGTACCCGAAAGGATTTTATCGCCGAGCGCATCCTGTCACGCAAACCCAAAACCGTAGGTATCTACCGCCTTACCACGAAATCCGGTTCCGACAACTTCCGACAGTCCTCCGTACAGGGGATTATGAAGCGCATCAAGGCAAAGGGTGTGGATGTCATCATTTTCGAACCCGCTTGCAAGGATGCGAGCTTTTTTAATTCCCCGGTCATTCCCGATTTCGATGAATTCAAAAAAGCGGCTGACGTTATCGTCGCCAACCGCTATGATTCATCTTTGGATGATGTGCGGGACAAGGTATATACCCGCGATTTGTATATGAGGGATTAGATACCGCGACAACCGGTGCGGATACACGTTTCGTCAGTGCATTCAACGATAAAAGAATTACCTATGTCTTCGTAAATTAAAGGCTGTCCACAACGTGGGCAGGGTATTGATTCGCCAAAATCGGCAATCCTCGTAGCGGCATCAATTAAAGCGAATGCTTCATCTCTTGTCGGTTTACTCCTCGTTTTGCTGATAGTCGCTACCATGCAAAACCTCCTCAACGCTCCGATCATTCATCACAAGCAAATTAAATCTTCAACCAACCTTACCTCCTCCGCGCCAACAACGTTAGCATCCCGAACCCCATCGCCGCGCCGCCGACGAACCCCCCAAGGTGTGCGGCGTTTCCGATATTGGGCATGGTAAAGCCCATGATGACGCCGATCACCAGCCATATCAGCATGTAACGCCAGCTGAGGGTCTCGATTTCCAATCGGGTAAGGCGCGTGAATACGAGCACCGACCCCATCAAACCGTATACCGCGCCCGAAGCACCCGCCGATACGACCATCAAATCCCGCAGGTATGCGTTTGCGATACAAAACAGCGAACCTAAAATACCCGACAGGAAATAAACCGTAAGGAACGCGACGCGCCCGAAATACCGTTCCACACGCGTGCCGATGATGATCAGCCCCATTGTGTTGGCGAGGAAGTGCATCCAACCGTAATGCACGAACATAGCCGTCACCAAACGCCACCATTCCCCGTCGTATAAAACCGCGGGGTAGAAATTGGCCCCGAAACGGTATGCCGTATACGTGTTGAGCGGGTCACCCGTCGCGTACATGGCGGCCAGCACGATTGCGTTGACGGCAATGATCACGTAGACACACAGGGCATGGTTGTATTTCGGGTACATGGGGAAGTTGAGGTAGCGGATACGTGTGAGCAAGGAATGTTTGCGGGGACTCGGTTTTTTGATGGGGACGATATTCGGGTGCGTTGGGGGAGGTTTGCCCGTCAGCAGCGACTCCGCCGCGGATACGGCGTCGAACGGCTCTACCGGCGCATTCGCTTCTTCGTAGGCCCTCTTCGCCAATGCCCGTAAGCCGAAAAGCTCGGCGGGTTGGCCCGAAGGTACGGTGATCTTGCCGTTCGACATATTAATGCGCCAGAATATACTGTACACAGGTTGCCCCTCGTAGGGTTCGAGCAAGGTTTCGGGGACGGCGGCGGTATCGATCGCAGCGCCCGGTTCGGCCATCAGGTATACCAACGCGATGCTTCGTACCTTTCCCAGCAGGTTTTCGGCTTGCATACGCTTTTCGGCGTCTTTTTCCAACAAGGCCCGCCAATCGGCTCTGGAGGTATCACACACGGTTATATAAAGGAACGTCGTCTCACGTTCCGTTTTTTGCAAGTTAAAGTACGTGGCCTCCGACGGGGACGGCGCATCCGCGCCCATCAGTCGGAACCCCTCGGCCAAGCCCATACGGTGGAAATGCGAAGCGAAGCGTGCATACATACGTTTTATCCCCTTGCGCGGTAATTGTGATATAATATTACAATATTGTTTCCAACTATGCCATAAAATCGTTGGGGTGCGCGTGAACGCTGCGGAAATGTACGACCGCGTCTTTGACGTATATAAAAAAACCTTCGGAAAGCAATTGGGTTACGCCGCCGTCGTAAGCCTTATGTCCGGCATGGCTTTGGGGTTTGTCCTGCTGGGGGCAGTGTTCGTGACCGCGTTCCTGTCATCCTTCGGGCTTGCCTTTTCGGGTGTGTTTATGGCGGCCGTATTGGCGTTGGTGGTGATCCCCATGATCATCGTATGGCAGGCTGCCGCCTCAACGGGGGCGATATTGTTTTCGCGCCAAGCGTTTTTGGATGAAGAAATCAAATTGCCTACGTATGACTTGTTCCGTGTCATCGGCAGGGCGGTGAGCGCGTTGTTTGCCCAAGTTGTATTGGCCATCCCTTACATTGCGGTTGTCGGCGGCTTCGTTTTCCTTCTTTTCCGCAATGTGCCGATCATCGATTATTTATGGTTGTCGCGCGTATACGCGGCTTCCCTCATCGTCCTGCTGACCGTATGCGTCGCGGGCTTTTTTATTTACATGCACGTATTTTCGTTGGCGATCGCCGTAGCGGTCAACGAGCGTGTATTGTTCTTTGACGCGGTGCGCCGTTCCTTTGCTCTAATCAAATACGATTTTTGGCTGTTGTTCGGCTTGCGCGTGTTGTGGCTCGTGATGGTTTTTGTGTTGGCCGCGTCCGCGCAGGGTTTGCTGACATTGCTGCCCATTTTGGCGGGGACACTCACCGCGGGGAGCGGGGTATCCGTACCGTTATTATTATTGCTCCAATTATTCACGGGTTTGCTCTCCGTCGTAATCGCTTTTGCCATGGCTCCGTTGGATGGGATTTTTACCGCGGTTATTTATCATAACCAACGCGCCAAGTACGGGGATTCATGCGATGGCGTTTAATGACGCGTTGCACGAGGTACTGGAAACCCGCCGTTACGACCGTCTGATGGGGCGCACCCGCAACTTGCGTGAAATGATTGCCGATTTTATCGACCGCCATGTCACGGCGTTGTTGGAAAGGTTAAACATCGCTTTCCCGCAGGGGGACGGCGACGCGGATTTGATACCTTTGTTATTCGCCGTAATCGGCGGCGTATTGTTGGCGGTCGGGGTGATCGTGTTTGTCCGTACACTCATACGCGGGCGGAAACCCAAAATCCATACGCTGCTTGATTTATTCGGGGAGTTGGCGGGCAAGGATTTAACCGTGGCGGATTTATTGGCCATGTCCGACAACGCAAGCGACCGCCGCCTGTCCGTCCGCTACCGATACATCGCCGCGCTTTTGGCTTTGGATGAAGGGAATGTTATACGGATCACCCCTTCGGCCACAAACGCGTTGATTTTGCGGGAATTGAAAAAACACCACCCCGCATTAACGCAACCCTTTACGGTAATGGCCGATACGTTCCATTTGTCGTGGTTCGGTAATAAGGATATAAACGACGGTGATTTTTCGTTTTTTTGCGCGGCGGGGGACAAGCTGACAGGTATTGAACGTGGCTAAACGGGGTAAAACGATTATACTGGTTATCATCGTGACGGCGGCGGCGATTTTTGCCTTCGTCGAGGGTGATGACGGCAGCGGGCCCGCTTACGCGCCGTACAATACGGGGGAAATAGGGACGAGCCTTTTCTACGATACCTTACGCCGTATGGGTTATCCGGTCGGCGTCGGTTATGCGCCCCTTACGCGTGAGAGCGATACGCGGTACGCTTATATCCTTATCCAACCCTATAATCCCTATATCACTGCGGAAATGGCGGAGGACATGATCGATTGGGTTAAGGGCGGCGGACGGTTGGTATTCATGCACAACACCGACCCTACGGTGTTCGACAGGCTCCTTGTCGAAACACCCTGCCGTTACGTCGGTGAATACCGTTATTATGACATAGGCACGGGATCGATCGTTACCGGGCGGTCGCAACCCCTCACCAACCGTTCGTTGCTTGCCGACCCCACCAACGCCGAACGATTGCACGGCATCCTGACATTATGGCAAGCGGAGCGCATCGTCTTCCCCGTCTATTACCACGGCGTACACCCGCCGGAAACGATGTTTTCGAACCTGCCGCTAATCATACGTCTGGTGATTATCCAACTGGGTATCGCCACGCTTGCGCTCTTGTGGCATTCGGGTATACGCTTCGGCAAACCCGTACCCGCATACGAGGAAACGGAACGCGAAGAAAACGAGCACATCCGCGCTTTGGCGCGCTTATATACCAAAACGGAAAGGAACAATCGGAATGATAAAAACATTGACCGATAATATTAAGAACCAAATCAACGCATACGTACTCAACCAAGAAACCATGACCGAACTGTCACTGGTCGCGATGTTCGCGGGGGGGCACGTATTGCTGGAGGGCGTACCCGGGCTGGCTAAAACGCTTTGGGTAAAATCCCTCGCGCGGGTATTGGACGTGGGTTGCAAACGCGTACAGTTTACCTCCGACCTTATGCCGTCCGACATACTGGGCACAAAGGTCTATAACCAACAGTCGAGTGTATTCGAGTTAAAGAAAGGGCCGCTTTTCACGCAGATCCTCCTTGCGGACGAAATCAACCGCACCCCGCCCAAGACGCAGTCCGCTTTGCTGGAGGCGATGGAGGAACGCGCGATCACGATCGACGGGGAAACGCATACGCTTACCGAACCCTTCTTTGTGATGGCCACGCAAAACCCCATCGAATACGAAGGGACCTATCCCCTGCCCGAAGCGTTGACCGACCGCTTTATGATGAAGGTCGTGCTCACCTACCCCGGCGTTGCGGCGGAAAAGCAATTGCTGCAAATGTACCACCAAGGTTTTGACGCGACGCTTTTATCGGAAACAAGCCTGCGACCCGCGGCAAACGCACGCGACATCGCCGAGGCACGGCGTGAAGTCCAAGCCGTGACTGTGGAGGACGGGTTGTTTAACTATATCGTAAGCGTGGTGGAAACCACACGCCGCATGGGTGCGGTGCAATACGGCGCAAGCCCGCGCGGCAGCGTCGCGTTGCTGCTCGCGTCAAAGACGTACGCAGCCATGCAGGGGCGCGATTTTGTGATACCCGATGATGTACGCTTCCTCGCGGCACCCGTGCTGCGGCACCGCGTTATATTAAAGCCCGAAGCGGAAATCGAAGGCATTACCCCCGACGGTATAATCGATACGATCTTGGGTCAGGTAAAGGCACCGCGGTGAGCGTAACGAAACGCGTACCCGCCCTGTTTCTGTTCGGGGCGTTCCTGACGGCTGCGGCTTATCCGTTGGGGTGGCATTTGTACGCGTTCCTTTCCGTTAATTTTTGGCTGGCGGGGTTTTATATCCTTGATGTAATCCTCACCCCGAAAGCGGATGCCCTTACCGTAAGCCGATCGGGTAATCCCACGGAACCCTTGCACCTGTACTTTATGGCCGAAAACGAATTATCCTTTACCGTACGCAACCATTCCCGCCATCATTTATGGGTACAGGCATTGGCCGGCATGGGTGACGCGGGACGTTTTTTTAACGTCGTCTCATCGCGTATGGCGCATTTCCTCGCCCCGGGGGAAGAAAAACCGTTTTCCTGTACGGCGGTACCCGCCAAGCGGGGGCTGTTTACGTTCGAACGGATTTATATCAGGTACCGCGGGGTATTGGGGTTTTGCGTGAAGCATATGTCCCTTCCCTACCCGTTGGAGACCAAGGTTTTCCCCAACATACGCGACTTGTCGAAGTTCCGCTTGATGACGCAGCGGAACCGATTGCTCCCCAAGGGGGAGAAAACGATCCCCCAACACGGCGTCGGTACGGAGTTCGAGAGCCTGCGCGCCTACGTGGAGGGTGACGATTACCGTAAGATCAATTGGCCCGCCACCGCGCGCGAGGGGAGGTTCATGGTCAATCAATACCAAATCGAACGCAACCAACCCGTATATATCCTGTTGGACACCGCGCGCCCCATGAGCTACAGCGTAAACGGGTACAGGAAATTGGATTACGCGATCAACGCCGCGCTTATCCTGTGCGATATCGTTGACCGTCAGGGTGACCAATCGGGGCTGATGGCTTTCGACGCGAAAATTTCCGCCCACGTTAAGCCGGGTAAGGGTGCGGGGCATCGTAATCTTTTGATGGAGACCCTATACCGCATCGAAGGGAACCGACTGACCGCCGACTACGAAGGGGCCTTCCGTACGCTGTGCGAACGCCAAAAACGCCGCAGTTTGGTATTTATCTTCACCGACTTTGAAATATTGGAGGAAGCGGAGGAATTGATCGCCAACATCGCCATCCTCAAAAAGCGCCATATGCCCATCGTCGTCTTTATGGCCAACGAGGGGTTAAACGCTTTGGCCGAAGCCCCGGCGAACGGGCGGCGCGAACGGATCCTGCGGGATACGGCGATCGAGTTCCAAGCCGAACGCAAAAAAATCTTCAGCCAACTTAACGCCATGCGTATCCCCAACATAGAAAGCACCGCCGACCGTTTCGCCGTTTCGGCGGCTAACCGATACTTACGAATCGTAAAAAGGTGAATATGAAAACGATTACGGTCATCACCCCCGCCAACATTGAAGTGGAGTACCGCTTGGCCGGGGTCGGGTCGCGGCTCGCGGCTTTTATCATCGACTATTTAATACAAATGCTGGTTTTACTTTTGGCGGGCTGTATTATCCTGTTGGGGTTTGACCGTTGGTTTTTGGGCAATGTATACCCGAGCGGTACGGCGTTGGGCGCGGTGCTCATCGTTTTCTTCGCCGTACATTTCGGCTATTTTATTTTATTCGAATCGGTCATGCACGGCCGATCCCCGGGTAAAAAGCTGTTCGGTCTGCGTGCCATCCGCGAAAACGGGGAACCGCTGCAATTATCGAATATCGTGATCCGTTGTTTGTTTCGTTCATCGGTGGACATGCTGTACGTCGGGCTGTTTACGATTATGTTTTCCGAGCGGCACAAACGCCTCGGCGATATGGCGGCGGGTACGGTCGTAATAAGCGAACATTATACGAGGAGTGATCCATCATCGCTATTTTAATGGACGGCAACACATTGGCTAAACAGGTACGCATCGGCGTCAGGAAGCAAACCGCCTTGCTGCCCGAACCACCCGGTTTGGCGGTGATACAAGTGGGTGAAAACCCCGCTTCCATGGTGTATGTCAACAATAAGCGCAGGGACTGCGAACGTTGCGGCATCGTCAGTTACGCACACCACTTGGACGAAGATGCAGGCCAAGCAAAATTACTTGAATTGATCCGATTCCTTAACGGTGAACCCCATATCCACGGGATATTGGTGCAGCTTCCCTTACCCAAGGGGTACGGCTCGGACGCAATCATCCAAGCCATTTCACCCGAAAAGGATGTTGACGCATTCCACGCGCTCACCGTGGGTAAGTTGTATCTAAACAGCGGACCCGCATTCGAGCCTTGCACCCCGGCGGGTGTGATCGCCCTCCTCGACCGTTACGAAATCGATCTGCGGGGTAAACATTGCGTGGTGGTCGGACGTTCGAACATCGTAGGCAAACCTATGGGTACGATGCTGTTGCACCGAAACGCGACCGTCACCATTTGCCACGGGTCTACGGTGGATTTGCCTTCGTTTACCCGCCAAGCGGATGTTTTGATCAGCGCGGTAGGCAAATCGGGGTTAATCACCGCCGATATGGTAAAACCCGGCGCGGTCGTGGTTGACGTGGGTATAAACCGTATCGACGATAAGATTTGCGGGGACGTGGACTTCGATGAAGTGGAAAAAGTCGCTTCCTATATAACACCCGTGCCCGGCGGTGTCGGCCCCATGACGCGTGCCATGCTGATGACAAATACACTTAAGGCCGCCCAAAAATACTTCATGAGGGGAAAATAGTTATGGAAATCCTTACGGATTATTTAAGGTCGCGTTGCGCTGCGGCGTTATGCGGCCCGAATATCGTCCCCGAAATGGTCGCTTATGCCGCCAACCTAGACATCGTAGCCAAGTCATACCCCGACATTGCCCGGGCAATCATCCGCGAGTTGTTGGACCAGCGCGCTTATTTGAAGCTCATCGCCAGCGAAAATTATTGTTCCTACGCCGTACAGGCCGCGATGGGTAACCTGCTCACCGACAAATACGCCGAAGGTTTCGTGGGTAAGCGTTTCTATGCGGGGTGCGATAACATAGACGATATCGAGCGGCGTGCCTGCGAAGAAGCGAAGAAATTATTCGGCGCGGAACACGCCTATGTACAACCGCATTCCGGCGCGGACGCGAACCTTGTCGCGTTTTGGGCGATATTGCGGCATAAGGTGCAGACCCCCGCGTTGGAAAGACTCGGTCATACGAATCTCTTAAATATTTCCGATATCGAATGGAATGAAATCCGCAACGCGTTGGGTAACCAAAGGATCATGGGGTTGGATTTGTATTCCGGCGGCCATTTGACGCACGGGTATCGGCATAATATTTCAGGCCAAATGTTTGACGTACATTTTTACCACGTAGATATTGAAACGGGTTTGTTGGATTACGACCGGTTGCGCAGGCAATTAAACGAAGTAAAACCCCTCATCCTCCTTGCGGGCTTCAGCGCGTATTCGCGCAATTTGGATTTCGAACGCCTGCGCGGAATGGCTGACGAGGTGGGCGCGGTACTTATGGTGGATATGGCGCACTTCGCGGGCTTGGTGGCGGGTAAGGCCCTTACGGGCAGGTATAACCCCATCCCTTACGCCGATATCGTGACCACCACCACGCACAAAACCCTTCGCGGCCCGCGCGGCGGTATGGTATTGTGTACGCGGGAATACGCCGAATACGTGGATAAAGGTTGCCCGCACGTATTGGGCGGCCCCCTGCCCCAAGTGATGGCGGCGAAGGCCGTCGCGTTCGAAGAGGCCAACCGTCCCGAGTTCCGATCCTACGCGAACCGCGTCATCGAAAACGCGCACACCTTGGCCGAAGCCCTCATCTCTCGCGGCGTAAACGTGCCAACGGGCGGGACGGATAACCACCTCGTATTGGTAAACCTTGACCGTACAGGCATCACCGGCACCCAAGCCGAAAACGCCCTGCGCGAATGCGGGCTTACGTTAAACCGTAATACCATCCCCGGCGATAAAAACGGCCCGTGGATAACCAGCGGCCTTCGTTTGGGTACACCTGCGCTGACGACATTGGGGATGGGTACGGACGAAATGGGGGAAATCGCGGATATCATCGCCGACGCGCTTCTTGCCGTCAAACCCAAATTGAAAAAAAACGGCGATCCGACCAAAACGGAATACCATTTGGATGCCGACGTGAAAAAACGCTCGCTCGAGCGCGTGCGGCGGTTGCTCGACCGATACGTACTCTACCCCGAATTGGACGGGGTGTTCCTATCACGATACCTGTAAAGAGGGAGAATTATAAACTATAAACCGGCACGGACGCCGCGTAAAATGTTTGCATCCGTCGGCAAGGATATGTTACAATGAAGTTGCAATAAAAACGGTAGTGACCGTGAGGTGTTGGCGCACCCCACGGCGAGTGTAGGGATTATGGACATCACCTAACACACACGGGTTTACGCCCGCCACTACGCAATCAAGATTCTAACATTGATTTACCCGTGTTTCAATGATTCTCTTCGGTTCGTTGGCGCGGTGTTCGGCTTTGTTGGGGTTTGGTTGTGGACAGGTTGGCAGCAAGCGCGTATTTGATTTATCTTAGATGATTCAAGGTGTGTAGGTGATGGCAGTTTTCTGCCGTCCTTGCACACCTTTTTGTTTACCGGCCGGCCACGGGGAAACATGGAATCTATGTTTCCCTCGTGGGGGTGCTGTGATGCGGTACATATTCTATAAATTGGGATAAATAATTTATTAATATTATGATATCAATCATTTTCATAATAAATATTTTTTCAATAACAGCAATGCTGTTTGCATTCAAAAAGCATGCCAAAGTCCGTGGTTTGTATAATAAAAATACACGTTATTCCCTTGATGAATTATATATCCATAAAGAAATGATGAAATTGTTGATTTTCGTTGGCGTGTCGGGAGGGCTTTTATTTTGGGGCTTTATAATCGGTTTAACCATCAGCGTTTATTCAATGGATTTTCAACGGTTACTATATAGCTTTCAAATAAGTTCGGCGTTGGCGTTTTTACCAAGCTCTTTGGGATTACTAAGAATGTATCAATTAAGAATCAATAAAAATAAAAAATAAAGGAGATGAAACACATGCCACCAACGCAACAAATGCAAAACGATCACAGTGTGTACGGAGGATTTTTTTGTTCTTCCGACGAGCGACAAATCGCCTCTATCGGTACGGGGTACCTAGCCAACTATGTTTCCGGCGGGGGCGGTAAAAGTGCGGGGGCAACGCTGACGAACCGGCGCGTGTATTTCAGCGGCAATGTGTTCGCGCGTAACGCGAACGGGAGGTTTGTGTCGGTAAGCCGCAGGCAAATCGTCAATACGCGCGACATAACCGGAACGGGGTATGATTTTTACAAACCCCTGTACTTAATTTTTTGGGCCGTTTTATCGGTGATTGCATCGGTCATCGGTTTCTCGGTGGGTTACACAAACGATGACGGATTTATGTTTTTAGGTTTTTTGGGTATTATATTTTTCACCGTTTTCATCATCAGGTACTTTATCAAACGTAAAACCCTGTTCTCCATCGAATACGCGGGTGGTAATATAGCTTTCGACGTCCAATGGATACAAAAGCATGAACAGGATGATTTTGTCCGTAATATCCATTTGGCGAAGGACAAATTGTTCAGCACGGCGGCGGCAGACCAAGGGTATACGCAAACCATGAATACGACGGCAGACCAAGTGTATGAACAAGCCGTGAGCACGGTTGCCGAGGCCGTTCCCCCGGTTGCTTGCCCCCATTGCGGAGTGAACACAGACCAAAACTCGGGGAAACGTTATTGCATAGGGTGCGGAGGAAAATTGGGTGGGTAATAACCCGCTCATAATCACCCCCGAAGATATAATCATACGCGGCAGGTACTATACGGTTTCCAATGGATTCCTCACGAAGGCTGACGGTGAAGTCGTCATTAAACGTAAAAACCTGCTTTCGGCTGACTGGGTGAAGCGGCGTTCCAAGAGAGCCATGTACGGGGTATTGATTTTGGGTTCTTTGCTCATCGCTTTGTTGTCTTACATCCAATCCAACTTCTTCACGGTGGAAACCGATTTGCAGAGTATGTACGGTGTATTTACGGATGTTATCGATATCACCCGGCACGGGCGCGACAGCGAATTTATTCAATCAATACGGGGCTTCATAACGACTGTCATGGTACTTACCGGTATCGTCACCCTCGCGGGGGCGGGATATGTTTTTTCGGGACGGCAATACGCCGAAATCACGACCATGCACGGAATATACCGAATCGAAGCAAAGCGCGGCGACATAAACGTGAGGAATGCAGTTCTTTCATTAAGAGGGTAGTCTTTAAAGATTTATATGACCCCTCGGGTTTTTACAAAAACCCAATATGGATATTTATGATATAATCCTTTGGCAATCGTGGGTCGGCTTGCTTCACACCTTTTTATCCGCAAGTTGGGATGGAAGGGAGGTGAACGCACATGGATACTTTTAACTTCGTGGATTTGTACGCATTTTTACAAACCGCTCTGGGAATGGTTTTAGCCTTTATGGGTGGTAGGCGATCAATGAAGCGTAACGAAAAGAGCCGCACCCCGGGTAAGGTCAACGGCTCTAATGCAACAACTGATTAAGTCGTGAAGCCAAGCCGAAAACGGTTGTTCTTCACAGCAGGTCGCGGTTCGTGCCGTGACCTGCTTTTATTATATCCAAAACATAAAAAAATGCAATATCCTTTTACGGGCAACGCCTTGTTTTTAACGGATTTCCTTTACAAAAGCCCATCAACTTTTGCAAGGAAGGGATTTCACGTAATTGCGGGGTTTTCCAGTAGAGCGCGGTGAAATATTCCCGCCACAAGGTAAAGTCGGGGAATTTCGCATAGTGGGCTGCGGATTTATTTTTGATTTGCCACGGTTTCAGCCCCGCGAAATGCACGCCCTTTAATATATCGAGCCGTGGATACCCGCCGATGGACGCGTACCGGATGTCAACGTTTGTCCACGCTCCCGACCACATAAGTGTGGCGAGCTGCATTTCCGGCCACGGGAAGCGTTTTATCCTTTCCTTGATTTCCGGCGGTTGTATGTAGGTCGCCGCATCGTCATAGGTTTGCTGCGATGGTTCAAGTACCCACAGCCCCGCGTTGACGCCCATGTTCGTATCGTCGCCGTCCACGCGGTCGGTGATTTCCTTGGGGATACGCGCGCCGTGCGGGCATATCGGTTCGTACAAATCGTGCCAGCTCCACCGTTCACCCGCCCCGGCACCCGTATAACATTCCTCCTTGCGCTCCATGATGATACCCGCGGGTGCAGGCAATAAAAATAACGCGTCGTACCCTTCAATTGGCAGTACGTCCGCGTCCAGTAAAACAATCTTATTATATCCTTCAAGCCGTAGCGCTTCAAACCGGGTCATCAATATATTCCTGTCTTTTCGCCCTTCCTTTACGGCGCTCTTGGTACGCACCTCGCTAATTAACAACACCCTGTCGTACACGCAACTAAGCGCACCCCGCGCGCGATCCGATACATCCGCCGTCACCAAGCACACCCGATCATACGTCGATTGCAACTTGAGCGCATGTCCCAATACCAACGCCCCGGGTAAATATCCGTCACCGCGCATGAGGAACGTTACATAAGCGTACCGCAACGCGTTAGCTTAACACCCAAACATTCAAATACCGCCGCCCAAACCGCAGCGCTTCCTGGTGGCAATACATATACAAATCGATCTTATCCCCGATTATCGCCCCGCCCGTATCCGCGGCAATGGCGAAGCCGTAGCCTTCCACGTAGAGGTGCGTACCCAGCGGGATAACATCACGGTCAACGGCCACGATGCCGTGCTCCACTTGCCGCCCGGAAGCGGTGATACCGTGCCATGGGTCGCCGGGGTTTTTGCCCGTACAGATTACGCACGCGCAATATGCCGTGGCTTGCATACGTATACGCCTGTTGAAATGGAAATCAGGTGCGCTCGTATTGGCCAATGCGCCGAGGGTAGCGGTGCCGATGTCATAAATGGCGTAAACCGGTTCGGCGATCACGACGGTGTCCGTGATGGTCCGACTGTTTTCTTCCCCGCCGATGTATACGACATTGACGGTTATCTCATGTTCGCCCGACATACCGTGTTGGCGTATGTGCGTACGCCCCGTACGTACCGAATCCGTATGGTTTTCGATGATTTGGTAGGGTACCTCCACGATTTCGGTATAGTAGCGGGTCTTCCACGAAGAAAAATGCAGCACGTCTTCGGATTCGATCCTTCTCGTCAGGTCATTCGCGTAGAGGAAGGGTACCTCATATGTATCCTGCATGTATAACAGGATATCCTCCACCGTCGTGCCGTAACGCATCACCCATGGGGTGGGCGGGCCGGAATCGGCGACCACATCGAAACGTACCGCCCGATTTACCCTAATGTCCATACCGTCATACAGCGGCGACTCCATCGGATAATTGATACGGTCCAAGCCTTCGGTAGCGATACCTATATCGTTAAACAGTTCCCCGACGGATTGCGCAGCCGATTCGTAACGGTACGAATACCCCGAATCATAGACCGTCACCGCGGGAAATTGCTCGTTTTCGGCGGTGAAGTCGAAGGCGACAAGGGGTAGAAATATGATAGCGGTCAAGGCGAAACCCAAAATTGCGGCGACGGCCTTTATCCTGTGCATGATTCACTTCCCTTCGGAAATCGAAGGGATGGTAACATTTGCTTAATAATTTTGCAACAATTATAAATCGCAATTTAACAACTTAAACGACAGAAAAACGTTAAAACGGCGCGTTTATCATACCTTTTTCGGTGATAAACGCCGTAATCAGTTCACCCGGGGTCACATCGAACGAAGGGTTAAAAACTTTTACGCCGAGCGGTGCCATCGGCTTTGTATACCACAGGTCGGTGATTTCCGCAGGGTCCCTTTCCTCTATAACGATATCCGCGCCCGTGGATGTATCCCTGTCAATCGTGGAAAAGGGTGCGCATACGTAAAAGGGGATATTAAAACGCTTAGCGAGGATTGCGACGCCGTGCGTACCGATCTTATTTGCCGTATCTCCGTTGGCAGCCACACGGTCGCACCCGACGAATACCGCGTCCACCCATCCGTTCGCCATCACCGTTGCCGCCATGTTGTCGCAAATCAACGTGACGTCCACACCCGCCCGTTGCAACTCGAATGCGGTGAGGCGCGCGCCTTGCAATACGGGGCGCGTTTCGTCCGCGTATACACGCAGGCGCACCCCCCTTTCGTGCGCGTAATAAATCGGCGCGAGTGCCGTACCGTAACCCGTCGTGGCCAAAGCCCCCGCGTTGCAATGGGTTAATATACCCATATCGGGTTTGATCAATGCCGCGCCGTGTTCGCCGATCCGTTTATTCGTTTCGATGTCTTTGTCTTTTATCTGTTCGCAGCATGAATGCAGGATGTGTACAAGCTCGGATGCGTTCTTTGCTTTTTGGTTTCGGACCGCTTCCGACATTTCCCTCAGGGCCCATCGCAAATTGACCGCCGTCGGGCGCGAAAGCGACAGGTACACGCCCGCCCGTTCCAACTCCGTAAGGAAACCGCCGACTTCGGGTCGATTTGACTGAACGTATCTCTTCATATGGATATATATACCCATCGCCGCAGCCACGCCGATGGCGGGTGCGCCGCGTACTTTTAATTCCTTGATGGCGTCGTATACCTGTTCCAACGTGGTGAGGGGGATGTATTTGACCTCGCCGGGCAACAGGCTTTGGTCCAATATAACGAGTGCCGAGTGCGCGTCGTCTAAGAAAAGCGTTTCCGGGGGAAAATTCATAAGCCTCTCCTTACTTGCGGTTTATGATGAAAAATGGTACGCTTCGCCGATAGTATATCATTTTATTGTCAAATGATAGGTTGTGGAAGTTTTGTTATTCACGTCGGCGTATTTTTTGATATTCCTTTTAATTCTATTCGCCTTATACCAATTTTCCCCGCAAAGGTTTCGTTGGGTAACGTTGCTGTTGGGTTCAATGGCATTCTATGCTTTTTCGGGGCCTGTTTTCTTGCTGTACATATTGACGACGATTGCCGTCACCTACGTCTGCACGATGGGGATGCGCCGTGTATGGGCGCGATGCGGCCAACTTTCCGAATCGACCGAGGACAAGCAACAACGCAAGCAATATAAAGCGGACGCCAAAGCCGTAAGCAAACGGTGGTTGGTTTCCGCTTTATTGATCGTGTTGGGACTCCTCGCGATGGTGAAGTATACGGATTTCGTGATACAGAACACAAACTCGATACTGAGCGCGTTACGGGTAGAGCGTTCCTTCGGTTTCATGCGCTTTGCGCTGCCGATGGGAATTTCGTTTTACACTTTCCAAACGGTTGGTTACTTGGTGGACGTCCACCGCCAAAAATCGATGCCGCTGACCAACCCGTTTAAGCTCGCGCTCTTCGTTTCCTTTTTCCCGCAAGTGATACAGGGGCCTATCAGCCGATTCGAAACGCTTTCACAAACCCTTTACAACGGCGAACCGCTCAGCCGCCCCCGTTTATCGCGCGGCGGTATGCGCGTATTGTGGGGTTTCTTCAAGAAGCTGGTCATCGCCGATCGGTTGTGGCCCGCGTTAGCCGTATTGACCGCCGCACCCGAGGATTTTATGGGTGCGTATTATTTGCTTTCCATCGGTCTGTACGCGGTCATCCTGTTCATGGACTTTACCGGAGGGATTGATATCGCTATCGGCGCGGCGGAGATGTTTGGCGTTAAGCTGCCCGAAAACTTCAACAGGCCCTTCTATTCGCGGTCGATACAGGAATATTGGACGCGTTGGCACATCACGATGTACATGTGGTTCAAGGATTACCTCTTTTATCCCATGACGCTGTCGAAGGGGATGCTGCGTGCCACCAAATTTGCCCGCAAGACGTTGGGCGACGGGTTGGGTAAGCGGTTGCCCGTGCATGTTTCGCTGTTGTTCGTGTGGTTCCTGACGGGTTTGTGGCACGGCTCCACGTGGAACTTTATCGCATGGGGGCTGGCCAACGGCATCGTAATCATGGTCGCGCAGGAAATGACGCCGCTTAAGAGCCGCTTCCACACATACTTCACGGGCGCGAAAACCAACCGCCTGTTTATCGCCGCGCAAATCTTTTGGACGTTTTGGCTGATGAACATGATCCGTTCGTTCGATATTTACGCGGGTGTACGCAATACCTTCCGCATGATGGCTTCGATCGTCACCGATTTTGGTTTAAGCGGCTTCCTCGCGCGGGGCGTGTCGGAGTTAACGTTGTACCCTTCCGATTATTTCGCGGCGGGTGCGGGTTTGTTCGTCGTGTTTTGGGTCAGCTACCTCAGCCGTAACGGCACGGACTTCCGCGACAGGCTTGCAAGCGATTTCCGTTGGCCCGCGCGGTACGCGGTTATCGGCGTTATCCTGTTTATGACGATCGTGTTGGGCGCGTACGGCCACGGTTACGACCCGCGCCAATTCATCTATAATCAATTTTAAAGTGAAAGGGCTTGAAGATGCGCCTGACCATTGTTAAAATAACGGTTGCGATTGCGGCTTTCGCGCTGGTTTTCTTCGCTTTGCAACGCTTGCTCGTACCCAAGTACGCCACGCAAACGCTGGAAGGTAACCTGATACGCGAATATTACCGCTCGGGCTTCGACCACGACGTCATTTTCCTCGGCGATTGCGAGGTATACCATAATTTTTCGCCCGTCACGTTGTGGGAAGAATTCGGCATAACGTCGTTTATCCGCGGCACGCCTCAGCAATTGATATGGAAGTCCTATTATTTGTTGGAAGACGTCCTGCGCTTCGAAACGCCGCGCGTCGTGGTATACAACGTTTTATCCATGCAATACGGCGAACCGCAGAACGAAGCCTATAACCGCCTAACCCTTGACGGAATGCGTTGGGGGCTACCCAAGATACGCGCGATCAACGCCTCCATGACCGACGAAGAGGATTGGTTGTCGTATATTTTTCCGCTGTTCCGCTTTAAGGAGCGTTGGCGGGACATCGGCGCGGAGGATTTCCGTTATTTCTTTCGCCGCCCGCAAGTGTCGGTCAACGGTTTTATGATACGCAGTGAGGTCGTACCCGCCGAATGGATACCCGAATTACCCCCCCGCGGCAATTACCGCTTCGGCGACAAGGCATACGAATACTTGGGGAAGATGGCACAACTCACCGCCGCCCACGGCATCGAATTGGTACTGGTCAAAGCCCCTACCCTCTTCCCGCCGTGGCCCACGCAATGGGACGCACAAATCGTTAACTTCGCCGAAGAACACGGTTTACTGTATATCAACTTCCTCAGCCATATTGACGAAATCGGCTTGGATTTTAATTACCACACCTTCAGCGAGGGGCGGGACTTGAATGTGTTCGGCGCGGAGCTGTTGGCGCGTTACTTTGGTGAAATCTTACAAGATAGTTTTGGACTGCCCGATCGGCGCGGCGAAACAAAAACCGCCGAACATTGGAACGAATTGACCGCCCTGTACCGTCGCGCGATAACGCGCCAACTGGCTGAAATCGAACGCTACGGCTCCGTACGGAGCTTCCATATCGAATAGACCGAACAAGCAAAAAAACACGTTGGAGGATGACCATGAACCGATCACGTATGTTTTTCCTGCTGTCCCTTTTATTATGCGTATTTATGCTTTCTTCCTGTGATTCCCCGGCAAACGGGCAAGTTTCACCATCACCCGCACCCGGTGAGGACTCCCCCGACCCGACGCAAAACCAACCGCATGAAACCGCAAGCGTTCCCACGCCCGACGGTTTTTATTTCGTTTTCCGCGGTAATACCGTCCGCTTGGACGCGGATATCGATGACGTACTCGCCGCGTTGGGTACGCCGCAAAGCACCTTTGATTTACCCAGTTGCGCATTCGAAGGCATCGACCGTTTTTTCCTGTTCCCGGGGATGCAGCTGCAAACCTACCCCATCGGCGGACGGGACCGCGTACATACGATTATGTTTACGGACGACAGCGTAACGACAGTCAACGGCATTTATTTGGGGTCTACATTGGATCAAGTATTCGCGGCGTACGGGCATGAATACGATTATTCCTACGGCATGTATACCTTTACGCGGGGCAAGACGATGCTGCGCTTTAACGTCAATGACAGTGAAGTGCAAACGATTTTGTACGAATTGATTACCGATTGATACCGAAGGGGTAATAACGTTGAAAAACATATACCGACTGTGCATCGTCGTATTCCTGCTGGTGTGCGGCGTAGTGGTAACGGCCTTATTATGGCCGCCCAAATTCGAATATGAATTGCGCCCCGTCGTAACCGTCGCGGGGTATTCCGTCAACGCAAACGCCTTCCTTGCCGAAACCGAATACATGGCCGGCGTCAGCGCTTACCATTTGGGGGAGGCGTCCTTTCCCGCACCCGAAATGCCCGGGCGGCACAACATTCCCATTACTCTATGGCGGGATTCGAAGTTTTTGGAAGTTACGGCTGTCTTATACATATTACAACCGGTGGAGTCCCTCAGCGTTGAATGGGGCAGCGGTACCGCTTTCGGCTCGTCGGGTTTAAACGTCGACCTTAGAAACTTCGTCGCAAACGCAAGTGAAATCCCGCGCGGGTTGCTTGATTTATCCCATATCAATTTTTCGTCGTTTAGGGGTGAACTCCCCGTGGGCGAGCATATAATAACCCTTTCCGTAGTCGGTTTCGGGGTTTCCTTCGATACCGTATTAAAAGTCGTCGACACCACACCCCCAACGATCGTTACGCGCGATGTAACGATGCAAATGGGCCGCGAAATCACAACAGACGACCTTGTCGTATCCGTATTCGACCTTTCCCCCATCGAATCACTCGAAATCGTGGCGCAGCCCGATATCTTTACCCCCGGCGAACACATCACGGAGGTTCGCGCGACGGACATCCACGGTAACGCGGCGATTTATCCTGCCGTCGTGACGCTCCTGCCCAACACCGTACCGCCCGTTTTTTACGGTGTGCGCGATATTAAGGTGATGCTGGGCGAACCGATTCGCTTCCGCGCGGGGGTATCGGCGGAGGACGCTTTCGGCCGCTCCGTTCCCTTCGAAATCGACGCGAGCCATATCAACATCCACGAACTCGGCATTTTTCCCGCTACGTACACCGCCACCGACGCATGGGGTTTGGAAACCTACGTAACGGTCAACGTCCATATACTAAACGTCGATCCCGAAGCCGTTATCGAAATGGTGGACGATTTATTACCGCAAATCCTCCGCGGGGCAACGACGCAAGTGGAACAAGCGCGCGCCATACACAATTGGATCGGCGACAACATTTCCTTCGCGGCGGCTGTCGGAATGGATTCGGCATACGAGGCCGCATACCACGGATTGCTTCACAGGCAAGGCAATTGCTTTGTGTTTTACGGCCTCAGCGAGCTTCTGCTGACCCGCGCGGGTATACCCAATATCCGCATTGACCGTATACCCGAAACAACCAACCCGACGCGGCATCGATGGAATCTGATCAATCCCGACGGTTTGGGTTGGTATCATTTCGACGCAACTTCCAACCGTATACTGACCCGCAACGAACGATTTATGTTCACCAACTCGCAAGCGGCGGAATATACGCAACGGTTCGCACAGCAAGGCGTGGTTGACTTTTATACCTTTAACCCCGCTTTGTACCCGATGATTACCCCATGACGCTGGGTATCGCAGGCGGGATGGGCGTACAAGCGACCGCGCTTTTTTACGAAAAGCTGATCAGCTTGCAAAAGGTTGGCGTTGAGCAGGATTATATCGACGTACTGATATACAGCAAATCCTCCATCCCCGACCGTACGGCGTTTATCACCGGCAAAAGTGACCAAAATCCCTACCCCGAATTGATCCGCGCGATAGAAACCCTGCGGAGGGCGAATGCTTCATGTATCGCCGTCCCCTGCGTAACTTCACATTATTTCCTTAAGGACATGATGGAGGATTATTGCGTTCCCATATTCAATATGTTAAAGGAAATGGCGCGGTACGTTTCCGACGCGGGGTATAAAAAAATCGGTTTGCTCGCTACGGTGGGTACGTTGCACGGAAGGTTCTTCCATACCGCGCTGGCCGAATGCGGTATCGAAACGGTCGAACCCAAACCCACCGACCAAGCCGCGCTTATGGAATATATCTACGCGATCAAAAAGGGCCAACCCTCCGACCCCGCCGTATTACGGGGTTTTGCCGACGTTTTGTTATCGCAAGGCGCTGAAGCGGCGATACTGGGGTGCACGGAACTAAGCGTAGCCGTGAAGGGTTACGATAACGGTTACATCGACGCGCTGGACGTTTTGGCGCGGGCCGCATTAAAATATATAAAGGGATGATGATACTTGATCAACATACTCGAATACTTGGAAAATACCGTATTAAAATCCCCCGACAAACCCGCCTTCATCGGTGAAAAAAGTACGCTGACGTTTTCACAGCTGCACGAAAAGGCCCGCGCCGTGGGAAGCGGCTTACACAAACTCGGTATATACAACAAACCCGTCGCCGTTTTTATGGAAAAAAGCGCGGATATGGTCGCGGCGTTTTTCGGCGTCGTTAACGGCGGGTGCTATTACGTACCCCTTGACGCGGAAATGCCCGCGTACCGCATCAAACAAATATTAGAAACCGTAAACCCACCGATTGTCATTTGCGACCATTCATCGGAAGGTTTATTGGCCGAATGGGGCTTGCTTAACGGAGCCCTGCATTTTACGCAAATCGCCGCACATCCCATCGACGATGACGCGTTGCGATCCATCCGACTTAAATCCATCGACACCGACCCTGTGTACGTCGTATTCACTTCAGGCTCCACGGGTGTACCCAAAGGCGTGACCGCTTGCCACCGTTCGGTCATCGACTATATCGAGAACCTTTCCACGGTGTTGGAAATCAACGCGGATACGGTATTCGGCAACCAGTCACCCCTTTATCTGGACGCCTGCCTCAAGGAATTGATCCCCACAATAAAATTCGGTGCGACGACGTATTTTATACCCAAGTCCTTGTTTATGTTCCCCGTCAAGCTCATTGAATGCATCAATGAAAATAATGTAAACACGATTTGCTGGGTCGCTTCCGCGCTTGGCCTCGTCGCGGGATTGGGTGCGCTGGACAAAGCTACGCCGCATAATTTACGAACCGTCGCTTTCGGCAGCGAGGTATTCGCCGTCAAGCACCTTAATCAATGGCGCAAAGCCGTACCCCATGCGCAATTCATCCATCTTTACGGCCCAACGGAGGCCACGGGTATGTCCCTCTTCCATAAAATCGACCGCGCATATGAAGAAAACGAAAGTATACCCATCGGCCGCCCGTTTACCAATACAGGCATCCTTTTGCTCGACGATGATGGGAACGAACCCGCCGACGGCCAACCGGGCGAAATTTGCATACGCGGCACCTGCCTGTGTTTGGGTTATTACAACGACCCCGAACGTACAACCGCCGCTTTTGTGCAAAATCCACGGTCCCCCTTCGCCGACCCTATGTACAAAACGGGTGACTTGGCTTACCTCGGCGGCGACGGGAATTATTACTTCGTCGCGCGTAAGGATCATCAGATCAAACACATGGGCTACCGTATAGAACTGACCGAAATCGAATGGGTGGCGGCGCGTTTGCCCGGGGTGCAAATGGCGTGCGCGGTGTTCGACAACGACGTGAGCCGTATTATCCTTTATTGCATGGTGGAGGAAGGCACGGCTAAACCGACCGTACAAACCGGGCTTAAAAACGAACTGCCGCGTTACATGCAACCCCACACGGTTATCATCCTACCCACGCTCCCCCAAACGCCGGGTGGTAAAATCGACCGCGTAAAGTTGCTGGCGATGTATAAAGAAGAAAGGAAATCATAAATATGTTATTGGAAATCCTGCAGGAGCTGCACCCCGAAATTGACTACGCCGCGCACACCACACTCATCGACGACCGCGTCATCGATTCGTACGACATCATTTTCCTCGTGGGCGAAATCGCAGATAAGTTGGACGTGGAAATCCCCGCCGACGAGCTCACGCCCGAAAATTTTAATTCCTACGCGGCATTAAACGCGCTTGTCGAACGATTGGGTTAAACCGCGATTGACATATTATTTTTTAACGTTTATACTGTATCAAGCATTATCCCTTTAACACAAATACAGCTTGGTGTCGGGAGTTGACCGTATGTATCCGATGGAACAGCATTTTAAGAACCTCCTGTTCGATTTCTACGGCGCATTGCTGACCGAGCACCAACGCACCTGCTTCACTTTATACCACGCAGAGGATAATTCCTTGGCCGAAATCGGCGACGCACTCGACATCACCCCCCAAGCCGTGTCCGACATGCTCAAACGCACAACGAAAAAGCTGGAGCGCTACGAAGAAAAGCTGGGGTTGGTGCAACGCTTCATGATTTCCGCCGATACGGCAGACTACATGCGCAAACTCATCGAAACCGTCGCCGAACCCACCCGCACGAAAATGTTGCAAACGCTTGAAGCTCTGATCAAAACATAGGGGATTCATATGGCATTCCAAAACCTGGGCGAAAAATTACAAAATATATTTAAGGTGCTGCGCGGCAAGGGTCGCCTTACGGAAAAGGACGTGCGCGACGCAATGCGCGAAGTACGTTTGGCTTTACTCGAAGCCGACGTCAACTTCCGCGTGGTTAAGGATTTCGTCAATACGCTCACCGAAAAAGCCGTCGGCCAAGTCGTACACGAAGCCATTAACCCCGGCCAACAGGTGGTTAAACTGGTCGAGCTTGAACTGATTGAGCTATTGGGCTCGACGCAAAGCAAGCTGACCTTTTCAAATAAATCCCCGAGCGTATACATGATGGTGGGCCTGCAGGGCGCGGGCAAGACGACGAGCTCCGCCAAGCTCGCGGGGCAGCTCCGCAAGCAGGGCAAGCGTCCGCTTTTAGTAGCGTGCGACATTTACCGCCCCGCCGCCATCAAGCAATTACAAGTATTCGCCAAAGCCTACGACCTCCCCGTGTTCGAAATGGGCGACAAGGTTGACCCGGTCGTTATCGCGGAAAAAGGTGTGGAGCACGCCCGCCAAAACGGCAACGACGTCGTATTCATCGACACCGCCGGACGCCTCCACATAGACGATGCGCTGATGGACGAACTGGCCCGCATCAAGCAAAAGCTCCACCCCCAGGAGATCCTGCTTGTGGTTGACGCTCTAACCGGGCAAGACGCGGTCAACGTAGCGCAAACCTTCAACGAAAAATTGGGCATAGACGGCATCATCGTATCCAAGCTGGACTCCGACACACGCGGCGGCGCGGTCTTGTCGGTTAAAGCGGTAACGGGCAAGCCCGTTAAATACGTCAGCATGGGCGAAAAAATCGACGACATGGAACCCTTCCATCCCGACCGCATGGCGGGGCGCATCTTAGGTATGGGCGACGTGCTTTCCCTCATCGACAAGGCCCAGCAAGCCTTCGACGACAAGCAAGCCGCGGAACTTGAACAAAAAATGCGCGGCGGTTCCCTCACGCTGGACGATTACCTGCAGCAAATGCAGCAAATCAAAAAGATGGGCTCCCTTAAGGACATCATGGGTATGATCCCGGGCATGGGCTCCATGGGCATCAACGAAGCCGACATCGACGAAAAAGCCCTCGTCTACGTCGAAGCCATCATCCAATCCATGACCAAAAAGGAACGCTCCAACCCCGAAATCCTCAACGGCTCGCGCAAGCGGCGTATCGCGGCTGGCAGCGGGCGCACAATCCAGGAAGTCAACCGCTTGCTCAAGCAATTCGACCAAATGAAAACCATGATGAAGCAAATGACCGGCGGCATGTTCGGCGGTAAAAAAGGTAAAGGCTTAAAGGGTATGATGGGCAAATTGCCCTTTTTATCATAAAAATAGGGCAACCGCCCGGAAATTATAAGAGGTGTAAGACATGGTAAAAATCCGCTTAAAAAGAATGGGTGCGAAGAAAGCTCCCTTCTACCGCATCGTCGTAGCCGACGCCCGCACCCAACGCGACGGCAAGAACCTGGCCGAAATCGGCATCTACGACCCCACGAAGGAACCCACCGTCCTAAAGGTTGACCTCGAGGCCGCCAAGCAATGGATCGCCAACGGCGCGCAGCCCACCGACAGGGTCCGCGACCTGTTAAAGAAAGCCGAAGCATAGGGTGAACCCATGAAAGAATTACTCATCACCATCGCCAAGAACCTCGTCGAACATCCCGACAAGCTGGAAGTCATCGAGGAGCAATCCGGCGGCATGACCACCCTCAAACTCAAGGTCGCCCCCGAGGACATGGGCAAGGTCATCGGCAAACAAGGCCGCATCGCGCGGTCCATCCGCACCGTAATCAAAGCTGCCGCCATCCATGAAAATATCAGGGTTAACGTGGAGATTGTGCAGTAAAACAAGTATACTCAACTTCGTGTCGATTTGACACGAAGTTAAAATGGGGATATAGCTCAGATGGGAGAGCGTACGGTTCGCATCCGTAAGGTCGAGAGTTCGAATCTCTTTATCTCCAATCAATGACTTAAATTAAACTATGGAGGTTAACTATGCGTTTTATCGCAACCGTATCAATTCATAAAGAAGATGAATGGTATATTGCCAAATGCTTAGAAAATAACGTTGCCTCACATGGAAAATCCATCGAAGAAGCATTGGCATATTTAAAGGAAGCCTTGGAACTTTACTTTGAGGATGAAGAAATACCAACCGCGGAACCACGTTTTTTTACATCCTTGGAGATTGCTGTTTAATGGGTTCAAAATATCCTGTTGCCAAAGCGTCCGAAGTTGTGAGAGCCCTTGAACGGTTGGGTTTTGTATTTAAATCAAAAAGCGGAAGCCATGCCAAATACATAAAAGTTTCGAAGAACAAACCAAAAAGAACCGTTATTGTACCCATGCACGCCGATGTACCCAAAGGAACACTACAAAGCATTTTGGAACAAGCGGATATACCCCTTGATGAATTTATGTTGAATTTATAAAATATTTTAATAAATCCGAAAACAGGTGACATCATCGTCGGAACATATAAATGACACCGAAGTTGAACAGGCCCAAATACTATGGCTCAAAATAACGAGCCTTTCCAAACCATGCAATATCTAATATACTTTGCAAATACGAACCCTTTCCAAAGGTTCTTTATTAGGAAAGTGTTCGCGGTGGAACTCCCTATAAAACAGTTTGGCGGTCATAGCCGATAAACTGTTTTTTTGTTTCGTTGAAGGTGATTTCGGGGTATGTTAGAATTAAAGCATAAATCGAACCAGGGGGTTGTATATGAAAAAAAGTAAATTTGATAAATTCATAGATTGGGTTATAAAAAAATGCGATGTAGTTATTGAAGCTAATGCCATTGCTGTAGCTGAAGCCGAACAAAAAAAAGCAACCCAAATCGAACAAGATGAAGCGATTGAAAATGATGATAGTTCATTAACAACGGCTGTTGCTATTATTGATACAATTTATTCAATGAAGTGATGATTTGAGGGAGGTTACAGCGATGCAAGTATGTGATGTTTGCGGGAAGCCTATGGTTGAACGGAACGGCCCGCGAAATAAATTTTGGGGTTGTTCAACTTTCCCAAAATGCAAAAATACAAAACAAGTCGATGTTAAATCAATTATCTTTTCTGCGAATGATGACGAATATTTTGAAGAATTAAAAGACATCATACTCGGCGAAGAACAGCAGGCAGTCTATGAAATAATGAACGCATCACGAAATAACATTTTTGTAACAGGTAAAGCAGGAACGGGTAAATCCGTACTTCTTAAATATTTTGTGTCAAACACCTCAAAAAAGGTAATCGTGCTTGCCCCAACGGGTGTTGCGGCTATGCGGGTTGGCGGGCAAACGATACATTCACGGTTTGCATTTACACATACCTTTCTCAATCCTGATGATGTTGTAAAACCGGATCCAGCAACAAAATATATTTTAGAAAACCTGGATGCACTTGTTATTGATGAAATCTCTATGGTGCGCGCAGATTTAATGGAGTGTATTAATCGAAAATTTCAACTGGCATTGGAAAATAACAAACCCTTTGGCGGGAAACAAATAATTTTATTCGGCGATTTGTATCAACTTCCGCCGGTTACAGTAAACGGGGAAATCAAACGATACTTGGACGACAACAATTATGACGGCGAATTTTTCTTTTATGCTCCTTCGGTAAAAATGATTGAGCTTAAAATTTTAGAACTTGAACATATATACCGTCAGGAAGAAGCGGTGTTTCAAAAAATGCTCAACGAAGTAAGGGTCGGTCAGGTTTCCGAAGAAACATTGGCAAAATTTAATGAACGATGTAACGCGCCCACCCCGGACGAAGCCACGCTAACCATTGCAACAAAAAATTCCCGGGTCAGCGAAATAAATCAACAACGGTTAGATGAATTGCCGAGCGAAGAATTTTGCTATAAATCAACGTATACAGGCGATTTCAAACAATTATCAAACGCGGTTGATAAAGATTTACGGTTGAAGGTCGGCGCACAAGTTGTTTTGTTGAGAAACGACAATCTAAAACAAAAACGTTGGGTAAACGGCACAATCGCAAAAGTGGCTGAACTTTCAAAAGACGCAATCAAAATCGAGGTCAGAGGGGTTGTCCATGATATTTTACCGGTTGGATGGTCTACTTGTGAATATTATTACGACGAAAAAACGTGCAGCATAAAAAAGGAAATTGTTGCGGAACTTATGCAATACCCGCTTCGCTTGGCATGGGCATTAACAATTCATAAATCACAAGGGCAAACATATGATTCTGTAATCGTTGACTTGGGCGACGGTGCATTTGTGTATGGTCAAGCGTATGTGGCACTTAGCAGGTGTGAAAGCCGTGAAAAACTATATTTAAACAAACCCTTAAAGATTTCAGATATAATTGTGGATAATAAAGTAACGGATTTTATAAACAAGCACAAGGTTTCAATATTGAAATTATTATTACAAACACTAGCATAAACGAGAGGTCTCGAATGCGAAAAACTGTTTTAATTTCTTGTTCCAAACTAAAACGTACATACCCTTGCGAAGCGCGTTTACTTTATGATGCAAGCAGCTTATTTAACAAGTCATTATTATATGCGAAAACAATATCCGATGAAATTTTTGTGTTGTCGGCGAAGTATGGACTCGTATCATTAGATAAACAAATTGAACCTTATGATGAAACATTGAAGGATAAAACATCTGTGCAATCATCGGTTTGGGGGCATTTGGTGGCTCGTCAACTTGCAGAGCGATTTGACATACAACGCACTGTATTTGTAATTCTTGCGGGCAAAGATTATTACCAACCATTACAAGCACATCTCCCCCAAATCATTCTCCCACTTCTCGGGTTGTCAATGGGGAACAGGTTGGCAAAACTCGATGCCCTTATTAATCAAAGTGCATCCATAAAACCAAATTCGATATGCATCCGACTACATGCATTATTTAATAAGTTGCCAAGATATTATTGGGATACCATCGACAATATTGGTTTCGATAACGGTATCTATATTTTGTTTGAAGTCGGTGAAAAATATCACGGCATGGACAGGATTGTTCGCATTGGAACACACAGGAGCAATGGACGGCTCCGTCGAAGACTTAAAGACCATTTTATTAGTGAAAATAAGGACGGGAGCATTTTTAGAAAAAATATCGGCAAGGCAATCCTCAATAAAAATAATCATATGTACCTTCGCGCGTGGAGCGTTGATACAAGCAAACCCGAAAATATTATTCGGTTAGGTGATGAATATAACCCGGCACTTCAAAAAAAGATTGAAGAAAGCGTTACCGAGTATATACGTAATAACTTTTCTTTTGTGTGTTTTCCTGTCCCTACCGAGCAGGAACGGTTGCGTTTGGAAGAAGGTATGATTGCCACGCTTAACAAAACGCCGGATTTTAACGCAAGTATTGAATGGCGCGGGAAATATAGCACCGAGCATGAAATTTTTCAAAGCGGGTTGTGGCTGAAGCAAGGACTTGACGCTATGACGCTTTTGGAAAATGAATATATAGAAATTGAAATATTGTGTACCGGCAAGATGCCTGATCGTATTATTTCATCGTATCCAAAAAATGTTCGCGAAAATATTCCCGTTCAACGTCAATCCATGAACACACATATTATGGGAACAAACGCGATCTCGGATTTTCTTATGGAGAAGTTGAACGATGCCAAATCAACAGAGCAGATATCGATTACCATTAAAAGCGGCGACATACATAGAGAGCTTGGACTTATTTCAAGAATGCCAACTGTATGCCAAGCGATGAGAAAAATAATGAAAGGTAACGATGTTATTCATTACCAACCACCTAAAGGGAACGGGGCTACACTAGAGATTGAATATTTTTTATAGCAAACCGCAGATATACAAAAAATTTTATTAAAAAGGATAAAAATTATAGACGCTTGCGAAGCACATGGTACTAATTTTTTAAGATTAATAATATGGGTTATTTTTAACGGATAATTCCGTTAAATCACTTTATTGCTGCGGAACATACGAAGTTGTATACTGAACGAGTGAAAACTTTTGAAGGGGGTTAAAAATGTTAACGAAAATAACCAACCCTGAGTTATTGACGACGAGGGAAGCTGAAAAAAAATATCCAGCAAAACATTTTTATATGCACATTACTGAAGAAGTAGACCCTACCGGGCAAAGAGATAAAGGCTATGTGTTGTACACAGCAGATAAGGCATTTGAACTTCATGACGTACCACACGAGGAAATAAATAAAAAACGTATAGCCATATGGTATGGTAACAACGTGGAAGAAGCCAAAGGTTTGGGGGATGTTATTTACCATGGAGCGCGATAAATTTACGGTCGATTTTACAAAACATGGCAGAGCATTCCTGCGCTTGGATATTAAACCGGAATATGACTCGACTATGCGGCCTGTAAGGATGAAGGTTGACACCGGTGCGGATTTTACAACATTATCGAAAATTACGTTGGCTTCACTCGGTTATGATAATTATTGGATACAAAAAAATGCCATTACGGGTAAAAAATATAACCTTTCAACTGCTGCCGGTGATGAAGAGGAAGTCGGTTTAATTCAATTACCGGTGGTAAATCTTTTGCAATACGAAGCATTTAATTGGCCGTTCCGCGTTATTTTATCAAAGGAACGTGATTTTCGTAATTTATTGGGGCGTGATTTACTCGCGGGTTTTGATTATACTTTTCGTAACAGTTCATGGCAATTTGAAATAAGCCGAATTGGAAAATTTACACCCATTTATGAGTTTATTAAAGGGCAAAGCATAAACGAAGTAATTATATAATTAACCCATACCCCAAGGAGGCAACCCCATGCTCTTAATCAAAAACGGCAAGGTCTTCACTATGGAAGGACCCGCACAAGACGGTTGTGACATACTTATCAAGGACGGCAAAATCGTACAAATCGGTGGGGGTCTGTCCGCTGACGGCGCGAACGTTATCGATGCTTCGGGTAAGTTCGTTTTCCCGGGGCTTATCGACGCCCACACCCACTTGGGGTTGTCGGGTGCCTCGGTACGTTGGGAAGGAAACGACCATAACGAAACCAGCGACGCCATCACCCCGCACATGCGTTCAATCGACGGCATCAACGCCTTTGACGAAACCTTTGCCGACACGATACAGATGGGGGTTACCTGCGTGGCTACGTCGCCCGGGTCCGCCAATGTGATCGGCGGTCAAATTACCGCGATGAAAACCGGCGGATCGTACATCACCGACGAATTGGTGATCAAGGCCCCTATTGCCATCAAATGCGCCTTGGGTGAAAATCCGAAGAACGCGCACGGCCAATCAAAAAAGAACGCGCCCATCACCCGCATGGCAACCGCCGCGCTTTTTCGTGAAACATTCATCAAGGCCAAGGAATATATGGTTAAAATGGAAAAAAACGCGGACGACAAGAAGCCCGAATACAATATGAAATACGAAGCGCTCATCCCCGTAATCAAAAAGGAAATCCCGATACATATCCATGCTCATCAAGCGAATGACATACTTACCGCCATTCGCTTAAAGAATGAGCTGGATATCCGCATGGTAATTATCCACGCTTCCGACGGGCATTTGGTGGCGGACGCCATCAAGCAATCCGGTTGTCCGACCATTATCGGCCCCACGTTGACCCACAAATCCAAGCCCGAAGTGAAGAACAAAACCTGGGAAACCGTCAACATCCTTAACCAAGCGGGAATCCTGACCTGCATCACCACCGACCATCCGGTGATCCCCTTGCAGCATTTGAACCTGTGTGCAGCGCTGGCCGTACAAGCCGGTATGGACCGTATGGAAGCCTTGAAATGCATTACCATTTATGCCGCGCAGGTCATGTGTCTGGATGACAGGGTGGGTTCGCTGGTTGTGGGCAAAGACGGCGATGTCAGCATTTGGGACGGGTGCCCGCTGGATGCCACCGGCCATGTGACCCACACGATCATTGAAGGTAAGGTTGTTTATCAACGATAAGTTATATAGTTTAAAGCAAAGGACATCCTTTTTTTCATACTCCGGTGCCATTGTAGTATAAGTGGTTTTTATTTGTGTGCTTCATCACACACCCTCGAAAGAGACATAAGAGGATAATAAACGAAATGCGTTAAACCATTCCTTGCAACAAAGAAGGGAAGTGTATACAATGATACGGATAGACAATGCGTTTAATTTATTGCGTTGAAGGGATTGAAACCATTGTTAAGAACAATTCGCGCAAAACTTTTGTTCCCCATCCTGTGCGCCATAATTCTGGGCAGCTTGACTATAGGGTTTATCAGTTACCGTGTGGCTTCCGACATCGTAATCGGCGCATTTGAAGAAGACGGGCTGCGCTCCGCAAGCAACTTGCGTGAATATGTTGATATGGTCATAAGCAAAGCGGAATTGGACCTGTCAGCGCTTTCTGTCGCTCCGTCCGTCAGGTATCTTCTGCGGGGTGACGAAGCCTCCGAAGAATTAGTGGAAGGTTATATAATGGCTCTTGTAGACCAACACGGTATATACAACAGCATTACCATTTTAGACACCGGCGGAATTATCGTGGCAAGCACTTCCGGCAGTACGGGCGGGGACAGGTCAGACAGGGAATATTTCCAAGACAGCATGAACGGGAATTTCCATGTATCGGGGGTTGAATTAAGCCGCCAAACGGGGCGACTTGCCACTTTTATTTCTATCCCCGTGCGTGACCCGGCTGACAGTTCTATCATCGGCGTGGCATTGACCGTAATAAGGCTTGAAGAGCTCAACTCCCGTTATGTCGTTCCCGTCAACTTACTGGGTGATCACGGGTATGCGATGGTGGTGTCGGGTATTGGCGAAATAATCGCACACAGGGACGAAGATATGATTTTTGCCCCCGGTGATGAAGACAGAAAAGAAACCGATGGGATGGTTCCCGAAAAAATGTTGGCGTATCTTTTAAGTATAAACGAAGGCGGGAGCGGCGTTGCGTTTAATACATCAATAGATGGGGTAGATTTTAGGGCATTTGCGGAGCTCAGCCATTATACCGATTGGTACGCCATCGTTATAAGCCCGGTTAGCGAGTTTAACGGGGCGGCAAATGCGTTAGCCCGGACAATAACCATACTTGTTATCGCCGTTATCTTGTTTATAACGGTAATCATATGGATTTCCGTCAGTGGGGTGACCAAAGCACTGAGTATTACAATACAATATGCTGGCGATGTTGCGCACGGGGAACTGGGCACACCCCTTGCCGTACAACGCGATGATGAAGTCGGGGTATTGGCAGATTCCCTGCGCGATATGGTGGGGAAACTAAAAAACATGATTGAAATAGCCGAGTTAAAATCCGCCGAAGCTGAAGCGGCGGCGGCTACGATTATGGCGGGAATTAATTACGCCAGCAAAATTCAAGGCGACCTTCTTCCTAAAAACGCCGCTTTTGATAAGGCATTTTCGGATTACGCCATTCAATGGAAGCCACGGGATATCGTAGGTGGTGATATTTTTTGGCTTAAAAATTTTGAAGCGGGAACCGTCTTGTGTGTATGTGACTGCACCGGCCACGGTGCCCCCGGTGCGATGCTGACCATGCTCGTTGTGTCCGCGTTTGAGGATATGGTCAATGAAAGCAACTGTCACGACACCGCAGGTATTATATTTAACCTTGAGCAAAGGCTTGTAAGAGGGTTTGGCGTGGAAGCGTCTGAAAAAGGAAAAGCCGGCGCAGATATACATGACGGTTGTGACCTTGTGGTTTTATTTGTTAACAACGATGGGAACATCCGTCTTTCATCCGCCAACATGCCTGTCTTTACCTGTGACGGTAAATCGGTTAAACACATCAAAGGGCAGCGATTGTATGTTGGCGAGGGTTTGATAAACGACAAGGAAGATATCGTAACGTTATATATTCCCGCCGACCCCACCCTTACATTCCATATCGCTTCCGATGGACTCTTTGACCAACCCGGAGATGACGGAAGGTCAATTCCTTTTGGTTATGACCGATTTAAAAGAATCATTTTGGAAAACTACGGTGAAAGCCAAGACGTTATTTCCGAAAAAATATGGTCCGCGTTCGAACTTTACCGGGGTACGGAGCCGAGGGTGGACGATTTTGAATTGATTACCTTTAAGCCGTAAGGAGGCAGGACGGATTTGGACATATTCGAGCATGAACAACAAATACACGATGACGCTTTAAAACGTGCCGCGGAAGCCTATAAAAGTGTACCCGTTGAGGATTATGAAGCTCTTGCGAAGCAATACGGAAAATTATTGAAACAGCTTCGCAGGGCTACCAAATTTGCCGATAAAACATCTATCGGGCTGCACGAAAGCAATTTGGATTTGGAAGATAAGGTTCATTATGACGCGCTGACCGGTATTTACAATCGGCGATATATGGAGGAAAGCCTCCAGCGAATCGTAAAGTCATCGGTTCGTTCCGGAAAGGTTTTAAGCATCCTTCTGTTAGATGTGGATTATTTTAAAAAATACAATGATTTCTACGGACACGGTATGGGGGACGATTGTCTCAAAGCCATCGCCAAGGCTCTTTCCGGCACGGTAATGCGTGCAGACGACTTTGCGGCGCGGTATGGCGGAGAAGAATTTATCGTTGTACTGCCGGAAACCGATGAAGCGGGTGCGGAGCTTGTCGGCAATTTATTGCTCGAAAGCGTACGGGGCCTCTGCTTACTCCACGAAAAAAGCGATATTGAAAATCATGTCACCATATCCATCGGGTCTACCACGGTCCACCCCATGCGCGGCGAAAAATACACAGATTACATCAAGCTCGCGGATGAAGCGTTGTATTTATCAAAGCAAAATGGACGTAACCGATACACATACAAAGAATACAACAAAAAAACGGAAGGGGTCGTGCAATGAAAATTAATATGCTCGAATATAACAAAATGTTGATTAACAACAATATCTCCATCATCTACAGCGGTCCGTTGTGGGCTGAAGGTATTGACGGGATGGCGGAGTTCATCCAAAGGCGGCTTGACAAAGATGAATTGACGTTGAGCGCATCCCAGTCCGTATTTTCCGTATTCGTAGAACAATTGAACAATATGTTAATGTATTCGGTTAATAAAGAGCAACCCGAAAATACGGATAAACCTCATACAGAAGCGTCAAAGGGCATTTTTCTGATGGGCAAGCATGATCATTCGTATTTTTTGCAAACGGGTAACTACATGAAAACAAGCAGTGTGGAACTCCTGAAAAGTCGGATTGACCATTTGAACACCCTTGATAAGCAACAGCTTCGGCAATTTTTTAAAGAACAAAGGAAAATTGAGGATAATAACCCCGAAAGCAAAGGCGGGGGTATAGGGCTTATCGAAGTGGCGCGGCGGGCTACATCTAAAATTGACTATGATTTTATACCATGTGAAGATGGCATAACGTACTTCACTATGTATGTAACCATATAGGGGGTAACGAATATGGCATTTTACTTGGAAAAGGAAAAAACTACCTCAACGCCCTATCTTTTGCTGGACGAAGAAAAAGGTTATATGAAACTGGAGGGCAGAAGCTTCCATGAAGGCGTAACGGAATTTTTTAAGGAAATCTTCGATTGGCTGGATGTCTACCTCACGACAGATTTCGGTGAGTTTACATTTGATTTTGAAATGAACTATTTCAACAGTTCCACTTCAAAGTTGTTACATAACATGCTGATGAAGATGGACAGGTATGTTACCGACAAAAATAAGATTGTGGTCAATTGGATTACGACGGAAGACAATGACATCATCATCGAATGCGGCGAGGACTTTCAAGAGGAAATCGAGGATTTGACGTTTAACATGGTTATTAGGTAGGTATATACGGATTACAATCCCGTCAACCCCGTATTTTCGATCCCTTTGATAAATTGCCGTTGCACGACTAGGTATAACGCCAACAAGGGCGTGATCGCAATCAGCGTTCCGCTCATGCGATAGGCTTCGGTTAAGCGGAGAGCCTCCATGCCGCCTTCCTGCGCGCCGCCGCTGCCACCCATCGTGGCGAAGCGGTCGAACAGGCTGGAGAAACGGCCCAACTGGCCGGGTATCAAATCAAGCCCCCGCCCGAGGAAGGTACTGGTGACGAAGGTTTCGTTCCAGTTCCACACAAAGGAGAAGAGGAATACGACGAGGAGCGTCGTCACGCTGAGCTTAAGGATGACATGGTAAAAGGTTTGCAACGCGCTCGCGCCGTCGATGGCCGCCGCTTCATCCAGTGCGGGGGGGATCATCAACGTAAAGTTGTAGAAGATGAGGATCAATATCGCCGAAAAGACCCCTTGCCCGCCCAAAGCCATCGCCGTCTGCGGCCATATGGTACCGAACATTTGGATACCGGAAATGTCCTGTATGCCGAAAGCCATCAATGTACGCGGGATCAGTATGACGGGTGTGGGGATGATAAACGATACGATAATCATAAAGAACCAAAACTTTTTGAAGGGGAATTCGAAACGCGCCAACGCGTAACCCGTGGTGGCGGATACCAATGTTTGGCTGACGGCCAAAAGACCCGAGAACCAAATGGAATTCCACATCGTGGTGCGGGGGTTAAGCACCGTCCACGCCGTTTGAAAATTGCCGAACGACAGGGACGAAGGCACCCAATTAACCACGGGGTTGATCACGTCGTCACGGCTCATGACCGAAAGCGTAACCATGCGCAGCAGGGGATACATAAATTGGTAACTGATGAGGATCAATACGATATAGACCGCCAAATTGATGTAGTTAACGCGGCGTAAGCGGTTTAATATCGGCCGTACCCGATTGATCGCGTTTTCCGGTCTTTTCATATCCTTCACCTCCTGTCGGCCCATGTCCGTTGACGGAGCTTGACCGCCACGTTCGATTCCTTCGGTTCTTTCAGCAAAACGTACACGAAGCCGATCAAGACCAATACCACCGCCGAATATACCCACGCGAACGCGCTGCCCAAACCCAGCCCCGCGTGGGTTTCGTTTATAGCGTCGTGTATCATGGGCAATACGGGGTTGAGGGTATAACCCGCCAGTTGCACCACGGTGAGGATAAAACCGACCATGATCGTGGGCTTTAGGATGGGTACGGTAATCTTCCACAGGATTTGCCAATTGCTTGCCGAATCGATACGTGCGGCCTCCAGTATGCCCGTATCGATTTTTTGCAAGCCGCTGATGAAAAGGATGATGGGGATACCCGTAAACCACAGCACCACGGAATAATTTTCGAACAGGAATACCAACGCGTTCGCCAACCACGGCGCGAATTGGTACACCATGTTATACAGCGTCATGGTTTCGATCCCGACGGAGGTGAGCCCGCCCGATGTCATGAGTTGGTGCATGACCGGTCCGCTCATGACGATTACGGGCAGGAAAAAGAGCGCGCGGAAAACCCCGCGGCCTTTTATATTGCGGTTTAACAACAGCGCTAACATAAACGAAATGACTACGATGGCGGGTGCATAGGCGGCTTGCATCACCATAAAGGCGATCAGGTTGGTAACGAAATACGGATTACCCAAAAACGCCGTATTGTAATTGGCCGCCCCCGCGAAGGTTTGCTCCCAACCCGCGACCGTGCGCTGTACGTTAAAAAAACTCAAATAGAAGGTATTAAAGAACGGCCACGCCGTAAGCAATAAAAACCCGATAATCCACGGCGCCATAAACGCGTAACCCACCAGCGCATGTCTTTTGGTTTGATAGCCTCGTTTCTTTTTCATGGGAACAACCTCGCGCTTTGGGGCGGTACGTGTATGCCCTTATGTTCAAACGGCTGTTGCGTGTAGTTGATGACGACTTCCACGCCGGTTTCGTAGCGGTTAAGGATTACGCCGTTTTGGAGCACACGGCGGTCGATCCATTCCAAACCCATCGTATGGGAAAGGATCGGCGACATTTGATTGTACACATTTAAAATAATATCGCGGTAGATGGCGTATTCCGTGGAATAATAGTTGAGTGAGTTGGTGTTGCCGAGGTAATGCGCGGGGCGGTACGTCACCACAAAGGACGGGAATACGTTGTAATCGATCATCCGCAGGATGTCCGCTTGGGTATAGAACGAAAAGTTGGCGTACGGCGCATAGACTTCCATCGTATTGTGCAGCACCAACTGCAAAAACGGGACGGTATCCGTGGAGATCATGAATTGCGTATTAAATACCGGAGCTTGTAAAAAACGATGCGTATACTCCCACAAGTATTGGTTGGGTGAATGGGCGTTGACGGGTACGGGGGAGTTTGCGAAGGCGTTGCGTATGATATCGATGGTTTCGGTCGGGCATGTCGCGTCCCGCCTTCCCCAATGGCTGACGAGGTTGTTTGTTATCCCGCTGACCGTGTGGGAAACCGCGCCCGTGTTAACGGCGCGCCGCGTCTGTTGCGCAAGCCAATCCGCGCTCCTCGCGGGCCGCGCGAAGGAGATTTCGTTAACGGGAAGGAACGGTTCGAAGCTGTCCCACGCACGCAAGCCCCAACGATTTCGATGGAAGGCTTGGTTGCGCGGGATGTTCATTTGTAAGCGATTGATGTGCAGGTAGTCCTGCGCGAAGCTGATATCCGTCCCGAGGGCGTTCATTTCGTCAAAGAAATTCCTGAAATTGCGGCGCGTACCGATGTTTCGGTTAAAGCTGATCCTTGCGGGGTGGCCCGCGGTGATACCTCCGTTTTGGAAGCCCAGTAAACCGCCGTTGAGGGAACCGATGCCGCTTGCGAGCATGTCGCGCACGATGTATTCCGCTTGGTCAACCGTGGTTGCGATGACGTTCGATGTACCCAACACGCTGCGCCGCACGTCCGACATGATAAAATCAAGCCACAGGGGCATCGTACCGTTTTGTACGTTTGCGGGGGTTATGATACCTTCGCCGATCAAATGCGTACGGTACGCACGCGCCATACCGACGTGGCCGGCGTCCTCCCCGTGCAGGAATTGGTATGTTATCGAGATATCGTATTCCCGCCGCTCGGGGAACAAACGGAAGAACCCTTCCCCGCTGCGGTTATATACTTGGAAGATCCGCGCGTTCTTCACAAAGCGCGGGTACACAAAGTTGTAATGCGTCATGTTGCGCTCGGGGTACATGGTGATTTCCAAATATTCGGCGCCTTTGTTCGCCCACGCGACGAAGGCTTGCTGTTCGTGCCCTTGCGTCACGCCGAATACGGGCATCAACGGATGCGGACGCTCCACGGCCCCTACTTCGTCGTTGGAGAAGAACATAGCATCGGCGGGGTTTTCGCCATAGACATGACCCGTATAATAGCTCAGCTGCACGGTATTTTCTTGGAAGCGCATCAGCGCGCCGCTGCCGTCGGGTACGAAGGCGTAACCCGGCACCATATAATCCGGTTCGGGGTCGCCGAAGGTATTCGCTTCAAAGTCGAAGTGGCGGCGCATCCCCCCGCTCGCGCCGAGGAAGGGCGTGATCAATATCGCGTTCATGCGGTCCACACCCGTACCCGTAATTTCATGGGCGTATATTTCGTAGGTAATGCCCGTATCGCTCAAATAAATATGCAGCGGGATAAATATATCCGGTGCGGGCGCGGCGAACTGCACGTCCAAACGGAAATGGTGCGGCGCGAGCTGCATCAGCGTGGAGTTTCCGCTGTTGTCGTGCGCCGCCGACGAGACCATCGTGGTCGTGTATGCCAACTCAAAATATTGGATCGTTAACAGGCTGTTGGCCATCGCCGTCCATATGGCGTTGAGCCTTTGCTGTAAGGGGACGGCCGCCAAGCGCAGTTCCTCGTCCGTTCGCGCCCATAACACGGCGTCCTCGATGTCGCGGTTAAAGGGTACATCCAACCCCGTACGCCATACGAACCGCCCCAACGCGCAACGGACCATAATAATGTCCCTGTCGCCGCGGTAATAGTAACGCAAATCCCCGAATTGCCCGAGGAACGCGTACCCCTCCTGCGTTATATCCTCGAACACCGCTGCGGCGGGAGGCATACGGGTGTCGCGGTTGGTGGGGATGAAGTCGGCCATTACGGCCACCGGCAATAACACCGCGATTAAAACGGCGGTTATCACCCATTTTTTAGTACATACCCGTAACATGCGCATACACCTCCCGTACGATGGATTCGATAAATTCCCTGACCTCGTTAAGCAAAATGGACAGGTTAAACAATACGACCACGGCGATCACCATAAAACACGCGGTGACGATAAGGCTCAGCAACGTTTGCTTAAAGCCGTAATTATGTATTTCCTGAAAGCCCAGCCACAACACCGAAACCGTATAGGCAATACCGAAGAACATGGCGAAATGGAGCAGGAACAGTTCATTTTGCGTAATTACGTGGGAAAGCGCCGTTACGCCGAAAAGCGTTATCGTCATGGGGAACATACCGTAGCTCACCAATTTGAAGATATCCACGATGCCGCCCTCGCCGTCATATATCGACGTCACCAAATAATTGCTGATGATAAACAAGATAAATAACCCGAAAAACCCGCCGATGACGACGATGAAATCCATATCCACGACTTCCGCGAATTGCACTAAAAATCCGCGGGATGTTTGGTAAGCCATGTATGCCGTAAATAACAGGATAAAATGGAAAACCGCCCCACCCGTCGAGCCCTTTTCCTTCAGCTTTATATAATAATAGCTGTCGATGGGGTGCCGTGCGACGCTAAACGCAAAAAAAGCGGGCTTAAGGAAAGGTGCGTCCATCACCTTCGTTTTTATACCCCCCCATGCGCCTGCGATCACGCGCCTCCTGTCGAGGTGGCGTACCGCCGAAAGCGTAAGAAATAAACCCGCCACGATGAATAATACGTACGTCAGGTTATCCATCAGCCATTGGTTGCGTACCTCCCAAAAAGCGGTGCTGTAATAATCCCTGTGCCCGCCAAGGTAAAAGGATTCCATCGCTTGCGCGAAGTTTTCCTGATGCAGCTGCGCGCGTCCCATACCCGTATGGGCGAGTACGCTCATTTGGTTGTGGCGCAGCACCTCTTCCCATACGACGGCCGATTCCTCGTACAGTCCCGCGTTAAACAACGTGATCGCTTCGAATACCGAACGCGTATATTCCGTGGGCCTGAAGCTCTGCAGGAAATTGCTTTGATCATCCAACACCCAAATATCCCCGGCGGACGACACCGCAAGCGCCGTAACGCTGCGGAACAACCCCGCGATGTCCGTATCCAATAAGTGCCCCGCGCCGAAATAGAAGATCATTTCCCCCCGGTTGGTGAATACGTATATCCAACCGTCGGGGGTAACCGTATAGATGAACCCCCTCGCGTCCACGCAAAGGTCGATGTGCTGCAGGCCCCAAATGATCATATCGTCGAAGGTATCGCGACCGGCCATATCGTGCCGCTTGAGCCCGTCACCCGTAAAGTTGCCCATAGGCAGTATCGAAACCGAATACACCACGCCGCGGTTATCGACGGTAACGTTGGAGAACGTACCCGGCAAGCGGTCGTGGCGTGCGTTGCGCTGGCGCTCGGTAAAGAAGATATCCTGCAGCATTTGTATAAACGTGCGTGTGGTACGGTTCGCGGCGAAGAAACCGAGGAACTCGCCGCCGTTTGACAATTGGATAACGCCGTCATATACCCCTTCGCCTACGATGAACATATTACCGCGCAAGTCAACCGCGATCCGATTGGGCGAGAAGGGCGTATCCGCGAAAGCCATCGCCGTCGGCGTATAATGGGAACGGATGTGTTCACCCGTAAGCGCGCACAGGATAAACACCGCGTTCGCCCGCGCGTCGGCGACGTACAGCCAATCCTCCGCCGTAACGAATACCCCGCGCGGCGATTGGAAGCCTTCGAATTCGATGATGTTATGTATTTCCTCCGTACGCGCATCGAAAACGATGACGCGGCGGTTGCCCGTGTCGGCTATGTATAATAAATCATGGTTTCCGAACACCATACCCGTGGGTTGGTTCATACCCAGTGTCGTGATATTCCTGTAAGGCAGGTAGGCGTCTTGGGTACGCACCAACCACCCGCGACGGTTAAACGCGAAAGTCATGGTGGTATTGGGGCCTGTGGCGAACAAGGTTATGGGTGAGCCGAACGCAAACAAAGCCGCCAGTATACAGGCTAAAAATATTTTCATCCGTACCCTCTTATCGGATATCCCCATCGGTTCACCTCCTTGTTTTTGCCCGTTATTTAATCCCCGAATGGCTCATGGTACTCATTACCCTCGATTGCATGGCGATAAAAATGACCAGATTCGGCACAAACATAATCACCCCCGCGGCCGCACCCACACCCGCCATAACCGGATTGCCGCCGATTGCCAAATTACCCAAATAAAACGCAAACGTCCGCAGCGTATCGTCCTCGACAAACATCGTAGACGATTCCATCGCGCCCCACACCGCTTGGAAGGTGAGGATCGTCACCGTTGCCAGCGCGGGTTTTATCAACGGGAACACGATGCGCCACATCACTTTGATTTCCCCCGCGCCGTCCATCCGCGCGGCTTCGATAAGCTCGTCGGGTACTTGGTCCACAAACTGCTTGACGAGGAACAACCCCACCGGCATCGCGAGGAACGGGATGATATGCGCCAGGAAATTATTGTTAAGGCCCGAACCCACGATAACCAAGTAGCGCGGTATACCCACCGCGGCGGGTACGAACATGAGCGCGGCTTGATTCAACTTTAGCAAGCCGTTTTTTATCTTGAATTTCTTTTTGCTTAAGCCGTATGCCGTCATCGCCGTGATGATAATCGTAAGGAAACACGTAACCGCCGTAACGATGACCGTGTTTACCAAAAAGCGGCTCATGGGTACGCCCGTACCCGAAGCCACGCGCATGATATGCCTGAAATTAGCCAAGGTCGGACGCTCCACGATAAACGTCGGCGGAAAGCGGAACAATTCATCAATGGGTTTAAACGCTTGGCTGACGATAAACACCACGGGTAATACCATAAACAACGAAATGGGGATCAGTATCAAATAAAATTTTAACTGCGACCGATGGAAGCGCGACGGGTTGATTTTTGTCCCTTGGAAGCCTGAGTTAAGCATTAGGATTCACGCTCCCCGAAGAATTTGTACGCCAGTTTCGAAAACACCCACACCATACATAAAAGCACGACCGAAACGGCGGCGGCGTACCCCATTTCGTAACGGATGAAAGCGAAGTCCTCTATGTGGTTGGTGATCAATTGCCCCGCGTATTGGGGTGTGGGGTTTGCGCCGCTCAGGGCGACGCCGATCCCGCCCGCGTTAAACGCGCCGACGATGGCCATAACCGCGCCGAAGAGCATTTGCGGCTTAACCGACGGTATCGTGATGTAGATAATTTCTTGGAAACGGTTGCGTATGCCGTCGATGTACGCGGCTTCGTACAATTCTTCATTGATGTTGAGGATACCCGCCAACATCGCCAAGAAGCCAAGCCCCATCGCGCTCCATAACGAAACCAACAGCATGACCCACATGATATGGTCGGCGGATTGCAGGAACTGGATGGGCTGGTCGATCAAATCCCAGTTAAGCAGCATCGCGTTGACGAAGCCGTACTGGTTACCGGAAAAGATCGTCACCCACAACGTCCCCACGAAAACGCCCGGCGCAAGTGACGGCATAAACAGGCAAAGCGCGAAGACCGTACGCGGCACCTTTTGGATCTGCGCCAATATCCACGCCATGATGAACGAAATCACGTACCCGCCCGGCCCCACGATGATCGCGAATTGCAACGTATTGGGCAACACGTTGCGGAAAAATATCCCGTCCTGCGTTAATAACGCGATGTAATTGTTTAATCCCGCGAAGGTCGGCATTTGCACCAAATCGAAGTACGTGAAGCTCAAAAAAATCGCGATAGCCGTGGGGATGGCGATAAACATCGAAAACAGGATGCCGTACGGAAGCAACAGGAAAAGGGCGTGCATCCCGTCACCCATCGTACGGACGCGGTCGCCGTATGATTTACGTTGCTTTACATAGGGCGTCGTTTTAATCATGGCCGCCGCGCCCTTTCGATTTGCTCGATGACCCAATCCAATTCACGTACGGTATACGGCCGGATTTGATTCCCGTAGGAATCAAGGAACCCGAATTCAGTCATCTTACGGGTAAACTCCCGATTGATTTCGATAACGCGCAGGTCGATGGCCGCTTGCGCGGGTGTACCGTCCATGACCATGGTATTCCATATGTCGGAGAGCATACGTTCGAGGATGTATTGGCCGGGGCTTCGGGGTACGTCGCGCAGCCAATTCATGGACCCCAGCAAAACCTCACGATGGTGAGATTCGATGGGTACCTCCGCCAATGCCTCCAGATTGGATGAAAGCCAAAGGATATTATGGTTGGCGAACAGCGAAAAGGCGAAATCGCGTTGAATTTCCGCCGACAGATACCATTTGAGGAATTCCCACGCGTCATCGGCTTTGTCGGTATTGTTAAAAATCATCGAGCCGTTTCCGTTGGCGATAAACCACCGCGCGATGCTTCCGTCGTCTTGCTGCGTACCGGGGAACGGGGCGATATCCCATTGACCCAAGAGCTCCGGCGCGGCGTTTATTAAAAGCATGTATGTGGCGGGGTCCAAAATGGCGACGGGATTTTGACCGAACCGGAAAGCGTTAAACAACGCGGGTACCTGCGCGTCCAGCGCAAAAGTCGAGAATAAATCGCCGAGGAACGTAATCGCACGCACCGCTTCGGGTTCGTTGATCGCCGTCGATAACCCGTCGGGGTTAAACAACGAACCCCCGTGTTGGTAGATAAGCGGTGAGGTTTGGAAGAACCATTTGTACCCGACACCCGACGCGACGGGCTTATAAAAACTCATGTCAAAGCGTTGCAGCTCCGCTTGCATGGCGGCTACGTCCATCCATGTGTCCGGAGGGGGGATCCCCAATGAATTGAGGATATCTGTACGGTACACCGTAGCGGCGAAGTTAATCGTTTCGGGTATGGCGTAAACCGAATCATTAAATATATACGGCACCATCGCGCCCGGCACAAGGTTACCCATAAACCCCCAAAAATCGTCGAACACCGTCAGGTCATATAACGCACCGCGCGCGCCCATCTCGAAGGGCATATGCGCGGGTACGCCCAACGCCACGTCGGGATTGGTACCCGCGGCACGCGCCATGATCAAACGGTACACATCGGGCATCACGCTCAGGTTTACCTGTATACCCGTCTGCGGCGTAAAGCGTGTGTCCACCAAGCGTTGCAGGATATCCACATGCAGGTAGGAATAGTTGAGCCATACGTTTAACGCGTCGTCGCGGTTCCTTACGAGGAACTTATCGGAGGTATACGTAGCCAACAGGTGTTGCATACCCGCCCAAAACGCTTCGTGTATGGGTGCGCGTTCGCGCGGCAGGTCATACGCGCGGCCTATATGGATATTATTGATTGCGGCCCCTACATCCACGAGGTTGTCCATCGCCATACCCGTCAAATGCAGGATCGATGCCTCCACCTCCACGCCCGTACCGTTAAGGGCGGAAATACGCAGGGGTAATTCGTCGGGGCGTTCCAGCAGTGTATCCAATAACGAAATGGCGCCGACCATATGGTTCGCCACACCCGAATTATTCCCGCGCGGGCTGTGCTTTACCAATTGGCTGACCATATCGCGGAAAATCGTATGGTACGCGAACAGGTAATCCTCGGTTTCGGGGATATACCGCGTAAAACGCCACGTACGGTTGCGGTCGATTTCGCGGCCCGTTACGCGCCGTATTTCCAAGCTGAAGTGGTTGATGTGGTCGATCAACAAACGCATTTGGCGGAATTGTTCGGCGTAGGGGGCAAGCTCCGTACGTACGGAGATTTCGTTGGTCCCGGCTTTTAAGTAAAAATACAGGGGTTCGCCTTCGCTGTCGGTTAACGTATGGTTGCGCCAGCGCGAATCCCTGTAAGGCATGAGCGGGAAAGATGCGGCTTCGGCGAACGGGATTTCCCCGTTTACGCGGACGGTGATGAAGGTCGGCATGTCGTCGTGTTCCGTTACGGCATGGAGCGTAAACGCGTAATACCCATCCCGCGGAACGTCCAACGTAAAGAACACCTCGCTGCCCGCATTCGATATATTGAGGTTATTAATGCGCCGGTCCACAGGGTGGAAGGGGTACAGCACAGCGTTTCGCGTGCCTGCCAATTGTACGAAGGGTGAATTCTTGTGCGTATTATGTATGGCGTTGAGGGTGATCAAACCCGTATAGGCCGATGAGGACGGCGGTCGGTACGCGGGCAAAACCCGTTCGGAACGGACGGTAAGCTCGTTCACCCATACCAAACGGGAGGTCGTGTTATGTATTTCGATCGTATTTTCCCCCGCTTTTAATTTGAAAAGCAGGGGTGTATCGCTGATATACCCTTTGTCGTACAGTTCCACCGAATGGCGGCCATGCACCTGTACTTGCGGCGGGACGGTTTCATCCCCGAAACGGTTTAACGGGAAATCCTTGGTTTCGTCCCGCCAAAAAACAGGCAGCACAACAGAGGAAGCCTCCTCGAAAGGACGCTCGCCGTTGACGGTCACCCCAACGATGATATCGTTGAACGTCTGCGGCAACGAATAGGAAAGTACAAGGTAATATAAACCTTCATACGGTACGTCAACGGTGAAGGCTTCGGTTTCGCCGCTCCCCAGTATGAATTCCCCGTTGTTTGCCGTTTGTTCGAACGGCGGTGTTTTACCCCTCAAATGCGCGTGGGCGTCCAAAAAGTCCATATACCCGAAGCGCGGGTTGGGTAAGGAAGCGCGGAGCAAGTAAATTGCCGCATCCACTTCGGCACGGGTGGGCGGCGTGATGTCCACGGGGCTTTGATACAGGAGGAATATCGCCCCCGTTGTTGTAAGTACCGCCACGATTAAAACTTGTATGACCGTCTTTACCTTCATTAACCGCACCCTCTATGTATATGTAGAAGGGGCGAAGGACAACATCCCCCGCCCCTTTTTTTTAATTGATTTTATCTTCCGCCGCGTTGCTGTACGGGGTAGAAGCGTTCAAGCGCGACGTAGAAGTTGGCCCATGCGTTGTCGAAGCGTTGGTTAAACGCCACGTCCCAATCCGGAAGACGGGAAAGGACCATATCCAACCAATGGGGGTCGGCTTCCCCTGCCCCGGTTACATCCTCCGCGTATTTGCGGTTCCATTCGTAGGTGATGTCGCGGCGCGAGCCTTCATGCTCGTATGACCACGGCACTACCTTGTCGGGGTTGGCTATGATGTCGCCCCTGTTCCATACTTCCAACACATAGTGGAAGCCGGGCATTACGCCGGGGTCCCTGAAGCGTTCGCGGCCGCCTTGGTACCAATACTCCATTTGCTCGTAGAAGGCTACGCCCGTGACGAACGGGAAGGAGTCGTTCATCGAGGGCGCCATGTTGCCGTCGTCGTTGAACAATTGGTTGGCGCGGGCACGCCATGCGCGGGTATCGCCGTTCATAAACTTAACAAATTCCCATGCAATGGCTAAGCGGTTATACTCCGCGGCGTTAAGATTGGGGTTGCCGTCGTCCATGGCATAGTTACGGATGGCCATGGGGTCAAGCACCATACCCACATGCACACCCATCGTAGCGGTGGAGGGACGGGGGTAGATATCCCAATCAAACCCGGCGTGGAACCAATGGTCGGGATTGGGGTTGGCGAAGTCGCCCATAAACCACGGGTCGCCTACATGCGCGAGCAAACGCCCTTGCTGGAACCAACGCGGTCCCCACCACCAATCCATAAACTCGTCGGCTACGTTGCCCATGTTGCGTTGCGGCCATACGGTCGATGCGACCGCGCGGGGCATCATGGCCAACAAATCACGTGTGGCTTGCGAATTTAAGCGTACGTGCGGTTCGTTGGGTTCGCGGTTAAGCAATTGGTAATGAAAGTCACGCGTGCCGGAATCGATCAGCAGCCACGGGGGTGAATCCGCGCCGTACCACTCGTTGGGGCTGTGGTTGCCGATAAAGCGGAAATATTCCTCGATCGTCCATTGGGGTCTGGGCATATCAAGGTTTTGCGCGTTTGCCAAGGAACGGTTGACGAACACGCCCCACGGCACCAAGTACTGGGGCACGGCAAACTGACGCCCGCCGATATTCATCAGGTCCATGATGGCGGGGTTAAACGCTTTGTATATCGGGTCGTCCTCGAAAATGGTGAGGTCGGCTACGATACCCCTTTCGATGTCCGACATAAGGTCATGTACGGCGAAGATATCGGGGTAATGGCCGAATTCCATTTCGAAGTTTAACCGGTATTGGTCCCAAGAGATATCATTATCGTTGGGTCCGTCCGCCCGCGCATATACGTTGACGGCAATATTGGGGTACATCCTGTTGAATTCACGCGCCGTAGCGATAACGGCGGCTTCGTTTTGCCCCATGATGTCCTCGGCGGCGATGTATACGCGGCCTACGTCACGCAGGAACGTACCGCTGCCTGACCACATAAACACGGTGATTTCACCGGCGGTATCCGCGGGCAGGGCCATGATCCCGTCCGTACCCAGCAATGAGATGGGGTCTACCGGTTCCGCTTCGCGCCGCCCGCAGGCCGCCAACATAAGTACCGCTGCCAATACCACAAGCAGCAAGGCTTTAAATCGCATGATGGAATTCCTCCTTTATTTTTACATCCATGTTTAGGCGATATTACCATAGCGGGTAGATTTTTACAATAGTTTTTGGTCAATTGTACCCCATATATATGATAATATCCTGTACGAATATACATGGTACAATGCTTTATATCATTGTACGTTAGTCAATCCGTGTGGTAGAATTTGCTAATCAATTAAATCGGTGATCCCTTATGAAAATATTCGTCTTATTGTTGGTTTTGATATTTTCCGCCGCCGCCTGCGGGCGCGGGCACAATGAGGAGGAAATTAAAAATATGGACGCAACCGATCCGACCAACGGCCAAGCCGCGCCGCAAATTACCCGCGAACCGACGAACCCCGCAACAATACGCAAGCAGAAGGGCTACGGGCCGGTGTCAGCTAACTACCGCGTACAAATCACCTCCCCCGTAAGCGTGTACATCACCACCGGCGACGAACGCCTTATGTTCGCGAAAGCGGAAAGCCCGACCGTTAAACGTGCGGCGGACTTCGCTGCTTCCCCCAACAACATCCGATTGGATTACGAACAAGGTTTCCAAGTGATCGACGGCTTCGGCGGATCGCTTACGGATTCATCCGCGTATTTAATGAAGGAATACCTTTCCGAAGAAGCGCTGGACGAACTGATGCACCGCCTGTTTTGCCATGAGCGGGGCATCGGGCTTTCGTACCTGCGCCAAACCATCGGCGCAAGTGACTTCGCGCGGGAGATGTACTCCTATTCGATGAGCTACGACCCCGCGTTGGAAAATTTTTCGATCGATTACGACCGCGAACACATCATCCCCCTATTAAAAAAAGCCTTGGAAATCAACCCAAGGCTTTCCGTTATGGCGTCGCCGTGGAGCCCGCCCGCTTGGATGAAAACGAGCGGCTCAATGATCGGCGGTCAGCTTCGGCACGAGCGGTTCGACGATTATGCCCGTTATCTGATCCTGTTCCTGCAGGCGTACCACGACGAAGGGATCCCTATCCGCGCCGTCACCCCGCAGAACGAACCGTTGCACGTACCGCCCGATTACCCCGGCTGCGGCATGAGCGCGGTATTCCAAGCGGAATTTATCAACCGTTCGCTGGGACCCATGCTGCGCAAATATTTCCCCAATATCAGCCTGTTGGTGTACGACCATAACTGGGACGTGCCCGAATTCCCCCTTACGGTACTTGAACGTGCCGGTCAATGGGTGGACGGTGTGGCGTGGCACCATTACGGCGGCAACGTTTCGGCGCAGAACCGTGTGTTCGATCAATTCCCCGTGGAGCAGCACTTCACCGAAGGCGCGGGCGGCGAATGGGTGCCGGGGTTTGAAACGGCGTTCTTCGAGTTCGTGCGCAACGGTATCGGTGTTCTCCGCAACCACGGCAAGTCATATATTTTATGGAATGTAGCGTTGGACGAAAACAACGGCCCGTTTATCCCCGCACCCGAACGGCGAAGCACCGTACGCGGCATCGTGCAGATCGACACCCGTACAAACGGCATCACGTACAACCTCGAATATTACGCGTTGGCGCATTTCTCGAAATACATCGTGCCGGGCGCGATACGCATCCATTCCAACCAACATCAAGGCATCGAAACCGTAGCCGCCGTCAACCCGGACGGTACGACCACGGTAGTCGTATGGAACGCAAACAGGCAGGACAGGGATATCCAAATAACGGCAGGGGAGTACGCTTTCCAATATAACCTCCCCGCGAGGAGCGTGGCGACTTTTATGTTTGAAACGAACGCGGCACATGATTACGGCAAAAACGATTCCGAGCAATGGCGCTTGGTATGGAGCGACGAATTCGACGGCGATGCCTTGGATTTGAGCGTGTGGGAAGTCATGAGCGGAACGGGCGCACAATACGGTCTCACGGGTTGGGGTAACGACGAAGCGCAATATTATCACGCGGACAACGTAACCGTTGCGGACGGGATGCTGCGCATCGAAGCCCGACGCGAAAACCGTTCAAGCCCCACAGAAGGCCGAAGGAGCTACACCTCGGGGCGGATACGTTCCACGGGTACGCCGGGTGTCGGCGAAGGTTTTTCCGTCCAATACGGACGCGTGGAGGCACGCATCAAGCTGCCCGCGGGCAACGGCATGTGGCCCGCGTTTTGGATGCTTCCCACCGATTCCCCCTACGGCGGATGGCCGATGGGCGGCGAAATTGATATCATGGAAGCGATGGGGCGTTTCCCCGGGCGCAGTTCGTCGGCGATCCATTTCGGCACGGCATGGCCGGGCAATACGTATACCTACAATGTCCACAACTTCCCCGAGGGGCAATCGATCACCGACTTTAACGTCTACGCCGTGGAATGGGAACCGGGGCGGATACGCTTTTACGTAAACGACACTTTAACGTGGACGCAAACCCGGTGGTGGAGCCGCCACCCCGACGAAGAAGCCAATTTCCCCTTCCCCGCACCCTTCGACCAACCCTTCCACATCCTGTTGAACCTTGCCGTAGGCGGCGGCTTCGACCCGCAAGGCTCGCAGAACATGAACACCTTCGACTTCCCCGCGGTTATGTATGTGGATTATGTACGGGTGTATGAAGCGATACGCCCGGCGGGAACGATCGAATAATATGAAAATCAAAACCTTCAATAATAATACCATGAGGCAAAATATCTACCTATGTTACGACGCCCCTTCTACCGGAGGTGTGTTGATTGACGCCGGATGCGGCGAAGCGGATATACAGGCGTTAACCGCTTTTATTCAAGAAAACAATATCGCGGTTAAGGCGATCCTGCTTACCCACGGCCATTTCGACCATATCGTTGCGGCGGAGGAATTGAAACGCCTGTTTTTCGTGCCGCTCTATTGCCACGTTAATGAAATGGAAATAGTTGAAGACCCTGCTGTCAACCTATCCGCTTTGCGCGGTACGAGCATTGCAACAGCGGCCGACGGAACATTAAACGATGGGGATGTCTTCTCCCTCGGCGGTACAACGCTGCGGGTGATACACACCCCCGGCCATACGCCGGGCGGGGTGTGCTATTACGATAAAGCCGACGGCAACTTGTTTACGGGCGATACGTTGTTCAGGCAGTCCGTCGGGCGTACGGACTTACCCGCGGGTGACTATAACCAATTAATCAATAGCATAAAAGATAAACTCCTTCCTTTACCCGACGGTGTTAACGTTTATCCCGGCCACGGGCCGAGTACCACCATCGGGCATGAAAGGCATCATAATCCTTTTATCGGTATAAACAGTGGGTTCCTTCTATATTAAAAAAGGGGGGTCGGCGATGTTAAGCCTTCCACCGTACGGGTGTGCCGGGCGGTTACAATAATATTTGACATAAACGGGTATGCTTTATATAATAAAAACGGCTCTTATCTGAGAGGAGCCGATTCGTGACTTGGATGTTACATTAAATCAGAACCGTCCCTACTTCGAATAGGGGCGGTTCTCCCTTTTCTTCGGTAAACTACGTATTTGGCAAGCGTTGTAACGATAACTTTGACGAATGCCTTTATCGTAATCTCGATTAAAGAAAGAGCCAAACTGCTCATGCTCTCACCTCCTTTCCCAATTACCGTAATGAAAGAAAGGCATTTGCACGAACCGACCCCCTACAAGAGCCGTCATCGATATCATAACATGATTCGACAATATGCGCTACACAATTCGAAATAAATTTCACGGAACATAAAACCGGCGATCGTTAGCCTTTGGTTTTGGCCTTCCTCGGCGGACGCCGTTCGATGAAGCGTAACGAAAAGAGCCGCCCAATCTCTGACAAGAACAGCGGCCCTAATACCGTAACAAAATAGGTCGTGGAGCTTGCCGGAAGCGGCTGTTCTCCACCACAGGTCACGGTTCTCGCCGTGGCCTGTTTTTATTATATCTGTTTTGGCAAAAAAATCAACATCATTTTCACATAATACATATTGAAAAAACAAATCTTTTTGTCCTGTCGGAAAGTGGCGATTCGTGGGTTTGTTGACGTTACGATGTGATGTATAATGCCCGGGCAGTCGTGGGACGGCTTGCTTCACGCCTTTTTCATTCCGCAAGCATTTGGGGATGGAAAGGAGGTGATAGCTATGGATACTTTTAACTTCGTGGATTTATACGGATTTTTACAAACCGCTCTTGGAATGGTTTTGGCCTTCCTCGGCGGACGCCGTTCGATGAAGCGT